>QQTW01000094.1_pt1 | contig 48410 bp, 49 predicted proteins | sample 1904831 | NCBI WGS metagenome assembly QQTW01 (sample SAMN09435610, study PRJNA476489) | Subsurface metagenome, whole genome shotgun sequencing project.
TTGTAGCTTCCGTGATTCCATGTCTAACTATCAAAACAAAGATGTTGTAGTTTTGGGAGTCAGTGCTGATGATGAAGCTTCTCACCAGCAATTTACCCAAAAGTACAATTTAAATTTTCCCCTACTGGCTGACACCGATAAAAGCTTGATTCAAGCTTACGATGTTGACGGTGGTGGTTATGCCAAAAGAGTTACTTATGTAATTGACGGCAACGGTAAAGTTATTCATGTTGACAGTAGCGTCAATACGTCCTCTCATGCTAGTGACGTTCTAGCAACATTAGGGCTTTAAATAGTTCTGAGTTTTGAGTTTTGAATTAAACATAAGTTGAAAACCCCAGTTGAGATCGCAATCCTCTGGGGTTTTTATCTTAAGGTTTTCAACCGAACAAACCAGTTAATTACCTGAGTTGGGGGTGTTCGCAGAATTAGCTGGATTAGCCGAGTTTTGGTTTTGATTGCGAAGCATTTGTAGCTGCTTTTGCCGAAACTGACTAGCTGCATCATTTAGACTGCGATCTTGTTCGGCAGAATATTCGTTAACGCTACGGATATTACCCATTTGAGCGCGATGCATGAGATCCATGATGCCGTTCATTGCATTCCCATCATCACTATGCGACGAGAAGGGGTTTCTATTCTGTTGCTCCAAGTCTTCTAAAGCATTGTTAGTAGTAGTAGTTGGGGTGGTTTGCGCCCAACTTAGTTGAGGTACGAGCAAGGAAAAGCTTATGCTTGCGGTACAAACAACAAGTTTGAGCGGAGATACTGACGTTTTCATAATTTTTGGCGCTAAAAGCTCAAGCTAAAGACTATATGTTTATTATCTTAAGCAAGAGTTCGCCGGAGTAGGGGTTGAATGCTAAGAAGTGCTACAAGGCTAAAGCCAAGTAAAATTAGCAGCGTTCCGCCAAAAGTCACAGCACCAAAAGGAGCTTGCATCACCACACTATTTAATCCCCAATCGCTATGAAGATAGAGATAGCGAATTGGTTCTATGGCATAGCTGAGAGGGTTGAGCAAAGCCACCACCTGTAACCACTTGGGCATGAAAGATAAAGGCGCTAAGGCGGTGCTTGCAAATAGCAAAGGCAGGGTAGCGACAAAAATTACGGCAATCAGTTCAATATGGCCGGGGAGAGCAAAAGCCAAACCCAGACTCAATGCTGTCACACCCAAAGCTAGTAAGAAGACGATGAGGGCGATCGCACTCAAACCCCCAGCATCTGGCAAACCAGCGCCTAAAAATGCCGCAGTTGCAACAATGATTGCTGCTTGCAACAAGCTTTGACTAATAATGAAAATAGCTGAGGCTAAAACAATCGAATACCGGGATGCTAATGGAGCCACCAACAAGCGATTCAAAAAGCCAAATTCCCGGTCAAACATCACTGGCAAACCAGCATTAAGCGCTCCTGCAAAAGCGGTAAAAACAATCACGCCAGCACTCAAAAACTGACCGTAATTAGTACTATTACCAAAGATGCCTTTAGGAGCATTTTGAAACAACGCTCCAAACAAAATCAACCACATTATTGGCTGAATAATTCCAGCAACTAAAGTTGAGGGACGACGCTGCAATTGAATGAATAAACGACGAGTTAAAGCTAGGGTTTCTTGGACTAATTCCCCAAACCAATTGGATGTGTTTTCTTTGCTAATTGGAGCAGATGCTAATTGCTGCCAACTGAGATCTGATTTAGGAGGTGTAACAGTACCACTCATATAAATTTTGGATTTTAGATTTTGGATTTTAGAAATGATGAATGCTGAATTATGAATGATGACACGGGTATAAATTTATCATTTAACATTCATAATTCAGCATTTTCTATCTCATATTTTGCTTGCGTTCAGCCTTGGGATCTCGACTTCCAGAAGAAGCTAATTCCGCATCCATCAATGTTCTACCTGTGGCGGCGAGGTAGACATCATCTAAGCTGGGGCGAGATTGAGCAATACTAAATGTGGGTAATCCAGCAGAGTTGAGTTTTTGCTGGATAGTAATCAAACCGTCATTTTGAGGCGTGACTACTAAGTTGAGGGAATTACCCTGAGAGTTGTTGATAATGACTTCTTGGACAAAAGGTAGGGATTGCAGTAGAGATTTGGCTTGTGAGGCTTCTTCTTCTGGTGAAAATTCGCGGATGCGCAAAGTGATGCGATCGCCCCCCACCTTGTCTTTCAATTCCGAAGGCGTTCCCGATGCAATTACTAAACCGCGATCGATAATTGCCACGCGATCGGCTAGAGCGTCAATTTCTTCTAGATAGTGGCTAGTAATTACTACCGTTGTCCCAGCAGCGCGTAACTGCCGCAGAAAATTCCATACCACAAATCTACTTTCAATGTCAAGTCCCACGGTTGGTTCATCTAGAACTAGGACATCTGGGGCGTGAAGTAGCCCTGCTGCCAAGTCTAAACGCTTGCGTAGACCGCCGGAATACGTGCCAGTTTTTTTATCTGCGTACTCCTGTAAACCGAGTAACTCCAAGACAGTATCAATTCGCTGTTTGGCGGTGGCTCTAGGGAGATGATAAAGCGACGCTTGTAGTTGTAGTAGTTCTCGTCCAGTTAGGACTTTATCTAGAGCGACTTCTTGAGCTACATATCCCAGGCGTTGTCTTGCGGCTCTTGGGTTATCCAGCACCGAGATCCCAGAAACTTCTACAACTCCAGCATCCGGGGTGGATAAAGTACATAATATCCGCAGTGTAGTAGTTTTCCCTGCACCATTAGGGCCGAGCAAACCAAAGATTTCGCCTGGTTCTACCTGAAACGAAACATTTTTAACAGCTTCAACGTTGCCGTAGCGCTTCTGAAGATTTTGAATTAAAACAGCGGGAGCCATAAAGCTATTCGTCGCTGACACGATACAAAACTATACAATCTCTATTTCCATCTTATATGACTTAGGGTGTGGAGAAAGGCTGAATGATGAATTATGAATGATGAATTAAGCATTCATCATTTAACATTCAGCATTCATAATTTCTAACCACTCGCCACTAGTATATGGGGATGGCACTGACGAGAGTATCTAGGCTAGTTGCCAAAGCACTGACAAGCTGATGAGTGATGGGTAGACTATCCACAACCATGCCAGCACACAACAGCATCATGTAGAGAATGGAGTAGAGGAAAAGCGATCGCGCCCTAGTTTTACAATCTGGATCTTGCCCTAATAGCCAAGCTTTGCGAATGAAAATGCTACCCAGGACGGAGGCGACGAACCCATATACTAGACCCGTAGCGTGGAGCGGATAAATCAGTAGAAATGTTGCCGGAATCAGCAGCAGGGTATAAAGCCAAATTTGCTGCACTGTAGCTACATTACCTGCCACAACTGGCAACATTGGTACACCAACTTTGGCATAATCATCGCGGATCATCAAAGCCAGCGCCCAGAAATGGGGAGGTGTCCACAAAAACACGATCGCAAAGATTACCCAAGCTACCCAACTCAAAGAACCCGTGACAGCAGCCCAACCTACCAAAGCCGGAATTGCCCCAGCTGCGCCACCAATGACAATGTTTTGTGCCGTGTGGCGTTTGAGTAAGTGAGTATAAATGCCAACATAAAACACAATTCCAGACATTGCCAATAAAGCGCTGAGCAGATTGGCAAAAACAGCCAGCAGACTAAAAGAAATAGCAGCTAAAGCGATCGCAAAAATCAGAGCATCGCGCGGCTGTATGCGCCCAGAAGGTATAGGACGATGCCTGGTTCGCTCCATCGCATCATCAATATCGCGGTCATAAATACAATTAACCGCCTGGGCAGATGCAGCAGCCAAAGTTCCACCAGTCAGAGTTACCAGCAATAAAAACGGATCTACCCTTCCCTCAGCCGCGATCCACATACTGCCAGAAGTAGTAATCAATAGCAACGGAATAATCCGAGGCTTAGTCAACTGGTAGTAACTGTGAATCACTTGGAAAAAACTTTGATGCTGCCTAGAGACAGTAGTCTCAACCATATTTGCACCAATTCCTCACTGTTTAAAACAACACACAGCAATTTAACGCTTCACCACTGTGCCAACATCCATAAAAAGAAACACAAAACCCAGTTTTCTCTCTTCCTCTCTTTCCTCTGCGCTCTCCCCTGCTCCCCGTTCGTTAACTAATCTAAGCCGTAGTAGCAACTCCCCTCAAACTACTGCGATCGCGCATTGCCAAAACCGTAAAACCTACCAAAACTCCGAGTAAAGCAGCTCCCACAGCTTGATGTGCCACCGTCAAAGGTTCCACTTGCAAGTGTAAGCGGAATGTCGCCACACCCAACAACACTTGCAAACCTAACAAACCCCCTGCCATATTTGCCAACCCGCGTAAAGCTGGATGTAAAGCCGGGGTACGCCAAGACAGAAACACAACGGCTAAAGTAGCAAGCGTAGGGGGCACAACACCGCCAATATGGCTATACATGACCGTACATAACTCTTGACCTGCCAAACATTGGTGTAGTGCCCAGCGCGATCCTACCAAAGCTCCCAAGATACTTTGCAAATAAACTAAAATGGTGGCAACTAAACCGAGCCAAGATAACTTACCAGCGTTACCAGTTCCTTGATAAGGTGTTAGCGCCGTGCCAATTACTAGCAGCGTGGTAAAAAATAATAGCGCTGTGGCTAGGTGAGCGGTAACAATGTCAAACCGTAGCATTTCTGTAACGGTCAGTCCACCCAAAACACCTTGGAATAGGATCAAACCGAGAGCGAAAGTAGCACTCCAGGGGAGCCATTTGGGTAATGAGTTGCGGTTCCACCAACAACCAACAACTAAAGCGATCGCGCCAATGCCAATAAAAGCTGCATCCAAACGGTGAAACCACTCCAGAAACACTTGGAGATTCATCTGTTTAGTTGGCACTAACGTACCGTAACACAAAGGCCAGTCTGGGCAAGCAAGACCAGCATTCATAACTCTAGTGGCACTACCAATTGCCATCAAGATAAGTGTAGCTACACACAGCTTCCACACTAGCCGTCGAATTTTTTCTTTTGGTTGTGACTGCGAAGCCGAGGCTAAAGTTTGTCTGTGCAGGACGTATTCGGTCATGGACTATACCTTTTGCCTGTCTGCAAGCGATGTGTTTGTTTACAAAGTTGTAAGTACTAACTCATTTCCACCCTAGCGTATGGTGACAGAGGAATTAAGCTAGTTCACATCTTACTGTGAAGGATAAAACTGTTTAATCGCAGAAGCTTTAGCGATTTTTAAATTGTCAGGGTTTCGAGAATTTATCTTTGGATTAGTTTGGACTGCTTTATTTTTATTAACGTATAACCCAAGCTAGATAGGATAAATAGACGAGTGTGCTATAACAAAATGCGATCCCGAAGAAAATAGTAAAAATTTCCTCAGTCTTACCCATCATCTGGAATAGCTGCACTACCTTGGTAAGTAAGACCAGCTGAATATACAAGAAGTTAGAAGTACTCAACTAGCTAACCGTGAAAATCCCAAGTTCTATTTGGACTCTACTGATCGGCATTGTGCTGACACTCGTCAGCCTGTGGTACGGCCAAAATCATGGATTGTTGCCAACAGCGGCTTCAGATGAAGCCCTTTTGGTGGACAGGCTGTTCAACGCCATGATGACTATCTCAGTCGGTCTGTTTCTGCTCGTTGAGGGCATTCTGATTTACTCGGCAATCAAATTTCGCCGTCGTCCGGATGATAATTCAGATGCCCTTCCAGTTTTCGGTAACGTGCCGCTAGAAATTCTCTGGACGGCGATCCCAGCGATTATTGTCATCGGGATTTCCATCTATAGTTTCGAGGTTTACAACTCGATTGGTGGCTTCAGTCCCCATGACATCCACGACAGTCCCATAAGACAGGAAGCAGCGATTGGGCGCGGGAGTGCGATCGCCGCAACGCTAAACGACACGCCGCCTAGCACGCAACCAAATCAGAATCAGCAAAAATCCGATGAGGCGATGCAAGATCCAGCAACAGCCTCAGTTCGGAATGCTGACCAAATTCCGCAAAAGCAGAATTCTACAGGCGTAGGCATAGTTTCTCCCACCCTTGGTGCTAGTCCCGACAAAGAAGGTAAACCACCCGCTCTAGTAGTTAATGTAACTGGCTTGCAGTTCGCCTGGATCTTCACTTATCCAGACACTGGTGTAGTGTCCAGTGAGATGCACGTTCCTGTAGGGCGTGAAGTGATGGTAAATATGACAGCCAACGATGTCATCCACGCTTTCTGGGTGCCAGAACTGCGTCTGAAGCAGGATGCAATTCCCGGTCGGCAAAGTGAAATTCGCTTCACACCCCGCAAGGAGGGCGAGTATCCTCTCATCTGTGCTGAACTCTGTGGTCCCTATCATGGAGCCATGAACACCAAATTTATTATTCAGTCATCAGAAGCATACGACCAGTGGATGCAAGAGCAACAAGTTGCAAGCATTGAAGCAACAAATAAGGCAATAGCCCTCAATCCGGCTGAATTATCGCCAGCCGAATTCCTCGCTCCATATACCACTGACATGGGAATTCAGGCTGAAACACTAGCTCAATTGCACAACCATCATTTTTAAGGGTATGGGACGACTGGGTGTGGAAAAAGATGAACGCTCAAGGATGAAGGGGAATTCACACTTCATACTTCATACTTCATACTTATCTAGCCCCTAACCCCTAACCCCTAACCCCTCTTTATGACACAAGCACAGCTACAAGAAAGAGCCAATCAACCAGCTTTAGAAGAAGAACCAGGGCAGAGAAATTGGCGCGATTACTTTACCTTCAACACCGACCACAAGGTAATTGGGATTCAATACCTCGTCACCACTTTTGTTTTCTACTGTATTGGTGGCGTTTTAGCAGACTTGGTTCGGACGGAACTGAAAACGCCAGAGGTAGATTTTGTCAGCCGTGAAGTCTACAACAGCCTGTTTACGCTCCACGCCACGATCATGATTTTTCTGTGGATCGTGCCAGCAGGAGCAGGTTTTGCTAACTACCTGATTCCTTTGATGATCGGCGCAAAGGATATGGCATTTCCGCGCTTGAATGCCGTCGCTTTTTGGATGATTCCGCCAGCTGGTTTGCTGCTAATCAGCAGTTTAATTCTAGGTGATGCACCAGATGCAGGTTGGACATCCTATCCTCCTTTGAGCCTACTTACAGGGCAGTTAGGTGAGGCAATTTGGATTATCAGCTTACTGCTGCTAGGTACTTCATCAATTCTGGGTGCGCTGAATTTTCTCGTCACCCTGTTAAAGATGCGTACCCCCGGTATGGGAGTTAATCAAATGCCCTTGTTCTGTTGGGCAATGTTTGCTACCTCCGCTTTGACGCTGGTATCAACCCCCGTACTTGCAGGCGCTTTAATTCTGCTGGCATTTGACTTACTTGCTGGAACGTCTTTCTTTAACCCAACTGGGGGCGGCGATCCAATCGTCTACCAGCATATGTTCTGGTTTTATTCCCACCCAGCAGTTTACATCATGATTTTGCCCTTCTTTGGGGTAATTTCAGAGGTGATTCCAGTTAATTCCCGCAAGCCAATCTTTGGTTATAAAGCGATCGCCTATTCTAGTCTTGCGATCAGCTTTTTGGGTCTGATCGTCTGGGCGCACCATATGTTCACCAGCGGTATCCCTGGCTGGCTGCGAATGTTTTTCATGATCACCACCATGATCATCGCCGTACCAACTGGAATTAAAATCTTCAGCTGGTTGGGAACTCTTTGGGGTGGCAAACTCCGGTTAAACAGCGCCTTATTATTTGCAATGGGCTTTGTCAGCCTGTTTGTCATCGGCGGTATTAGTGGTGTGATGTTAGCAGCAGTACCATTCGATATTCACGTTCACGACACTTATTTTGTAGTGGCCCACCTGCACTACGTCTTATTTGGCGGTTCGGTATTTGGCATTTATGCTGGGTTCTACCACTGGTTCCCCAAAATGACCGGACGAATGCTGAACGAATTTTGGGGTAAAGTTCACTTTGCTTTGACTTATATCGGCATGAATTTATGCTTCCTCCCCATGCACAAGCTGGGAATGATGGGCATGAACCGCCGTATTGCCGAGTACGATCCCAAATTTGCTACGCTCAACTTCATTTGCACGATGGGAGCATATCTGCTAGCTATTTCCACTTTTCCCTTCATTGTTAATGCGATTTGGAGTTGGATGTACGGCCCCAAAGCAGGTAACAATCCTTGGCAAGCATTGACCTTAGAGTGGATGACTACTTCACCACCAGCGATCGAGAATTTTGACAAACTCCCGGTGCTGGCAACTGGCCCTTATGACTACGGGATGCAAAACACCAGGAAACAGCCGGATGTCCCCTTATCTGACGAAGATCCCAATTTGTCTGCTGCCTCCAATTCTGTCTTAAGAGCCGATCCCGATCCATCTGTTGCTGTTAATCCCGAAGACCGCAAGTAAATGATGAATGATGAATGCTGAATTACAAGAAACTTCATCATTCATCATTCATAATTCATCCTTCATCCTTCAAAAGATTCATGCAAAGTCCAACTATTGACCCAGCTAAGACTGAGCTAAATTATCATCACGCTGAAGCGACTGACGCGCATCATGAAGAACATCCAGATCACCGAATCTTTGGGTTGATTGTCTTTTTGGTAGCGGAGGGAATGATTTTTCTGGGAATGTTTGGAGCTTATGCGGCATTCCGCGCCACTTTACCAGCTTGGCCCCCAGAAGGAACACCAGAGTTAGAGCTATTGCTACCCGGAGTCAATACCATCATTCTGATTTCTAGCAGTTTCGTGATTCACAATGCCGACACTGCGATTAAAAAGAATGATATCAAAGGTATGAGAACCTGGCTAGCAATCACCGCTGCTATGGGTGCGATTTTCCTAGCAGGACAGCTGTATGAATATAGCAATCTGGAGTTTGGTCTGACTACCAATCTCTTTGCCAGTGCATTTTATGTCCTGACTGGTTTTCACGGACTACACGTTACTGTGGGAGTTTTGGCGATTCTTGCCGTATTGTGGCGATCGCGCACTGCCGAACACTACAGTAAAGAACATCACTTCGGTGTCGAAGCTGCAGAAATCTACTGGCACTTTGTTGATGTCGTGTGGATTATTCTGTTTGGATTGCTGTATCTACTCTAAGCCTCGCAAATTGCGATCGCCTCAGCCAATCCAAACCCCCAACTGGGGGTTTTTTCACAACAATATTGCATTGCAACACAATAGATCTACGTAGGGGCATGGCTCCGCCATGCCCCTACCAAAATACATCTATTGCCAACACTTTCGTTTGTCCTTTGTTATTTTTTTGTATTCTTTGTCCAACACCGATAAAAGTCAACAAGCAACTAGTAATTACTGATTGATACGGGCAATGGGTAATAGGTAATGGGTAAGGGGTGTTATCAACCACCAACTAGCAATTACCGATTAGCAATTACCGCTCAACTGGATGAAATGTTAAGTATTCTGAGATTTCTGCTCGTTCAAGACAATGATATGATTCTGGGAATCTAGAGCAATTTTGCCTTGGTTTTGTAGCTTACCTAACATTCGCGTAATTGTGACTCTGGTAGTAGAACAAGCGGCGGCAAGATCTTGGTGCGTCAAGCGAACGCTCAAACGAGTTCCATTCTCCACAGGTTGACCAATTTCCTGTTTAAACATCTGCAATAAGTGGTACAAACGGTCTTGTGCGTGTCTATATCCAGAAATAGCTAACAATGCTTCCGTTTGCTTGAGTCGCTCGTTTATTGGTGGTAAGATTTTTTGGGCAAATTGCGGATAGGTTGCTATATCTTTTAAGGAAAAGCAGATTAATTCAACCTCACACATAGCTGTAGCTTGATAAGCCTGTTGGCACGTCAAATCGGCACCAAAAGCCATTGATCGCCCAGCCAAGCCCAAAAGTACTTCTTCGCCAGCTTCACAGATCGTACTCAACTTCACAATCCCTCGCCGGACGATCCATATAAATTGCGGTTTGAGAGAAATCGTCTCTCCCTTTAAATAAACTTGTTTTAGCCAATCCCGATCGGGAGAGTATTCATCTATTTCTAGCTCTGTCCACTGGCTTAAGCCTTCCTCGCTCTTTGCATCTGTCGTATCGCGTATGCATAAGCGCAGTCCAGTCACCTGACCTTCGCGATCGCGCACGCTAGTCACTGTGACAGAAGCTTTAAACGGCTCACCGCTACGCGGACACAGCTTTAGTATCCACTCTCTCATCTGTTCTGATGTTTGCATTTGCATCAGTTGGCTATAAAACATCTGACGCTGCTCCTCTACCACAAACAGCAGCAGTAGTTTACCCGCTAAAGACCGCTGCGAGACATTGAGCAGCTTAGCTGCGGCAAAGTTCGCTTCCTCGATTACCCCTGATGTATTAATTATCATGTAAGCATCAGGTGCAAGGTCGAATAATTCTTGATAGCGCTGACGTTCCGTTTCTAAAGCTTCACGCGCTGCTGCTAGTTCTTCATTTTGCTGTTGCAGATGTTCCATAGCGACTTGCAGTTCTTCAAACATGACACCAAGCTGTTTGAATGCTAAAGGTAGTCGCTCTGGGTCCAGTTCGACTGTATTGCACACGCCTTGATACAACCTTTCCAGTCGCCCTTGTATAAAACCTATTTGCTCACTCAAGCCGTCTACGTTCACGTCGATCAACTCCAAAACACGCCCTTATACAGAGAAGTGTAGATAATATTTCTATTCTGGAACAATAACCAAATTGAAGAAGTTTAACTAAACTTTTAAAAAAAATTTAAAAAATGTAAAGCTGTCTCTAAAACGCCGAAACGTAATGAATTAGAGCAGTTAAGCTCTACAACAATAAAATCTAATTAATTTCAATTGTGTATAACTTGACAATCTAACTTAACGTTATGTCCAGTCCTTTGATGGAAGCTGGAAGCAAACATTAATTATTACCTTTGTGTTAGTACAACGTTTCTGGGAGTTGTATAGAGGTGTAGAAAATAGCTATGCCTTTGCTGAAACAAAGTTCTCCTCCTCATCAGGGTCTAACTACTGTACTCTTAAGCTCCCAGATTTCCTACTTGTTGAACAAGCTTAGGCTAAATTAAGCGCCTGTCAAAGTAGCTTAAGCGGACGAAAAAGCAGCTAGTTATTGAGTCATCTCTCTAATCTAAGAGCGAATGATGGTTGATGAGTTTTATTTATCCCAAAAAATCAAAGATAAAAGTGAATGTATAACAACTGCTACGTTTATAAGCTATTACATATTACACATTTAACTTGCAGAAAAAGCTTTGCCTCAAGCAACAGGGGCTTTTGCTTGAGCGTGGGTTGTGACTAAAAATCGTATGCACACCAGCTTATTAGAAGTATTTAAACTAGAAAAAAATAGCTTAATTAATTTTGATTGCCGAATTAGGTGGCAATATCTAAGCAATTGATGATTAATTTTTTCCTAATTTGTAAAAATTAATTATGCCGCATAATAGATAAAATGGCGTATTTGAAATGTTACGCCAGAGCGTATTTTTTTCCCTAGAGTTAGAGACTGTGTTTCCCTCGTTACCTATGGTGCGCTAAACTGCGCTTGCTAGTACCTTATTTAATAAGATTGGGGCAAATAGATTCATTCAGTTGACGAGATGGAGGCTGTTCTTGCCAAACTTTAAGTATAGATTGTAACTCTGCCTGCTGAGTTTTGAGTGCTTCCATTGCAGATGCGATCGCACTTATTTTTTTCTGTAGTTGTTCCTTGACTTCCGGACAAGGTAATTCACCGCGATCGTGCAGTGCTAATAGCGGTTTAATTTCCTGAAGACTCAACCCCAAAGATTGGGCGCGTTTGATAAACGTTAGTCGATTCAGTACCTGCGATTGAAATAAACGGTAGCCACTACTAGAACGTTCTACTGTTGGCGTTAATAGCCCTATATCCTCGTAATAGCGAATTGTTTTCACCGACAACCCGCTTAAATGAGCTAATTCACCAATCTTGAGTCGGTTGGTTAAAACCGCATTCTCCATTTTAGTAAAATTTTGTTTTGGTTTGAAATAGTGAAATCGAAACCTAGCGCGGTGGCTTTTTCTTGGAAATCGTCAAGGGCGGTAATTCCTGACTAGAGGAACTGTAAGGTAAATAATGCTGAGCAACTGGTTCAGATGGTTCTTCTGCACGACGAGAATAAAGCATCCACCATCTCAGAGCGATCGCTATTCCTACAGTTCCCAGCCCAAACGTAAACAACAACCAGCGATCGTCCAATCCACCAATAACCGCATCAACTAACCCAATCGTAATCAAAAAGCTGGGTATCGGTTCTTTCCTGTACGCTGATTTCAAAAATCTTGGTAATGCGGCATTCATCACAATTTGCTTTGTTTGGTTTTAGCAATCATCTTAGAATTACATACAATCTTAAGACCTACATTTACCTACTACATATATTTAAAGTAATGATTTTAAGAATGAAGGATGAAGGGTGAGTGTTGAGCGGTGGGTGGTGAGTAGTGAGTGGTAAGTAAAAATTAATTACGAATTGCGCTCATGGCGCAAAGAGGGACTTATTTCAGACCAAGCCAAGCCAGTACCCCTTGACCTGTAACATATTCAATGATTGTCATCAGCATAAAGCCAATCATTGCTGCTCGCCCATTTAAACGCTCAGCGTATTCGTTAAATCCAAACTTTGGCTCTTCTAGCCTGGGTGTGGTGGTTGGTTGGGGCTGCGTCATCATGCTCTTAACCTCTGTTGACATCAATAAATTTAACTTAAATTTAACTCCAGCAACACTGTAACTGTGAAGGTGTAAAGAGTTGTCCTGACACAATCCCGGCGCTTAGTTAAAATTTATTACTATACTACATCTATTGTGCCACTAAATGATAAATGCTGGCGGCTGTCCGCTGGGGGCTAGGGGTTAGAAGAAGGATGTAAGGTGTGGGGTGTGGGAAAGGATGAAGGGTAATTCACAATTAACACTTGATACAGAAGTAGCACTGCTACGTCTCTACTTCAAACTTCAAACTTCATACTTATCTTGACACATCAGGATTTGAGGAAAGCTAGCTTAAGCTATAGACAGCAGTATTCAAAAAATTGGCAATTAGCAAATGGAAATAGGCGTTCCCAAGGAAACAAAGGATCGGGAGTTTCGCGTTGGGCTGAGTCCGAGTAGTGTGCGGGTACTGAGCGAGAACAATCATAACGTCTTTGTCGAAACCGAAGCTGGTATAGGGGCGGGATTCACAGATGAAGATTTTAGCCAAGCGGGGGCGGAGATTGTTTTCACCGCAGAAGCAGTGTGGAATCGGCAGCTAGTTGTCAAAGTCAAAGAGCCATTGCTGAGCGAATATAAGTTTATGCAAAAAGGGCAGCTATTGTTCACTTACTTGCATTTGGCAGCCGATCGCAGTTTAACCGAGCATTTGATCGATTGTGGCATAACAGCGATCGCCTACGAAACTGTCGAACAACCAGGTAGTAACAAACTACCTCTACTCACCCCTATGAGTATTATCGCTGGACGCTTAGCAGTGCAAATTGGGGCAAGATTTCTCGAACGTCAACAAGGGGGACGAGGTGTTCTCTTGGGTGGAGTACCCGGAGTTCGCCCTGGCAAAGTTGCCATCCTCGGTGGCGGTGTAGTTGGTACAGAAGCCGCCCGAATTGCTGTAGGTATGGGCGCGGCGGTGCAAATTTTAGATGTGAATGTAGATCGTTTAGCTTATCTAGAAACACTGTTTGGCTCTAGAGTAGAACTACTTTATAGCAATTCCGCTCAAATTGAAGCTGTTGTGTGTGAAGCAGATTTACTAATTGGTGCTGTTCTAATACCAGGTCGCAAAGCACCTATCCTTGTAAATCGAAACTTAGTCAAACGAATGCGTCCCGGTTCTGTAATTATTGATGTTGCGGTCGATCAAGGCGGTTGTGTCGAAACCTTGCATCCCACATCTCACACTACTCCGATTTATGTCGAAGAAGGCGTAGTACATTACGGAGTTCCTAATATGCCAGGGGCTGTACCTTGGACAGCAACCCAAGCACTGAATAATAGTACCCTACCCTATGTAGTGCAATTAGCTAACATGGGAATGAAAGCACTAGAAATTAATCCAGCCTTAGCCAGTGGTGTGAACGTGCAAAATCATCGCCTAGTGCATCCAGCTATTAAAGAAGTGTTTCCCGATTTAGCTTAATGAAGGATGAAGGATGAAGGCTGAAGGATGAGAGGTGAGTGGTAAGAGGTAAGTGGTATTGACTTTTGACTTTTGAATGCACGAGTGATTGACTTCACACTTCATACTTCACACTTCATCCTTTCTAAGCGCCCTTAGTGAGGTTTAAGATGGCTCATTTAAATTTGCGTCGTCCGGAAAATGTTAGTGGTGATTTTTATGTTGATACTACCTGTATTGATTGCGATACCTGCCGTTGGATGACACCAGAGGTTTTTAATCGCGCTAATGAACAGTCGGTAGTTTATCATCAGCCAGAAAATGAAATAGAAAGATTGCGATCGCTCCAAGCACTACTTGCTTGCCCCACTAGTTCAATTGGTACAGTAGAAAAGCCCAAGGATATTAAGTCTGCACAGGAGAGTTTTCCAATTTTGGTAGACGAAAACGTTTACCACTGTGGCTATCATGCAGAAAATTCTTATGGTGCTGCTAGTTATTTGATTCAGCGAAAGGAAGGAAATGTTTTAGTTGATTCTCCTCGCTTTACTCCACCGCTAGTCAAGCAGTTAGAGGAGATGGGTGGGGTGCATTATCTGTATTTGACTCACAGAGATGATGTTGCCGATCATCAAAAATATCACGAGCATTTTGGGTGCGATCGCATTCTCCACGCTGATGAGATTTCTAGCGGTACTCGCAATGTAGAAATCCAATTAACTGGTTTTGAACCTTATCAATTAGCCCCCGATCTGTTAATTATCCCAGTTCCCGGTCACACTAAAGGTCATACAGTTTTGCTCTACAGAAACTTATTTCTGTTTACGGGCGATCATCTTGCTTGGGACGATGAAGATCGTGTATTAGCAGGTTTTCCTGATGTTTGTTGGTATTCCTGGCCAGAATTAATTAAATCAACCCGCAAACTGGCTAATTACTCTTTTGAGTGGGTGTTACCAGGTCATGGGCGGCGTTACCATGCAGATGCAAAGGTGATGCACCAGCAATTGTTGCAAGGTATTGAGTGGATGGAAGCCTATTAACGTTTTGGATGCTAAAATTTTCGTTCCCAGGCTTAGCTTGGGAACGAGGATTGAAAGTACCTATAAGTTGTGATGAAAAAAAGACTCCGAAAAAAAATCCATAGAAATTATCTGGATGAGGTGGTAGAGTTGAGCCAATTATCCTTTTGGCGCAAACTTTTATTTGAGGCTGAATTTGGCGAAAAGTTTGCAATTGATAGTAAAACAATGGAGGGTATACCAGAAGAATTACAAAAACTTTTACGCCGATATCAGTTGTCATATTACATTTCCAAAGTGCCACACGAGCAGGCAACAGAATGGCGTGGATGGGAAGATTTTGTGTTATTTAAAGTTGAAGCATCTGAATTTCCAAGTGTTTGCTCTGTTTGTGCCAATAATCCAGAAATTATTTGAAAATTGCTAGTTTATTGAATGTAAGGTGCTTGAATGAAGTACTCAATTAAAAGAATTACTAATCAAAGTAGTTAAGTTATGATATTAAGTTAAAGTGTTGAATTTAGGAGTTTAAGTGAAGCGAGAATGACCAATTTATATTAATAAATTGGCAAAAAAATAATAATAAATTACTTGAAGGGAGTTATTTCTATGGCAATTATATTTGGAACGGATGCAGACGAAACTTTAGTTGGTCTGAATGAAGATGACAGTATCTTTGGCAGGGGTGGTAATGACGCTATCTGGGGTAATTCGGGCAACGATAGCTTATTTGGTGAGGTGGGCGATGACTCTCTCAGTGGCGGTGATGGCAACGATAACTTATACGGTGATGTTGGTAACGATCTGTTAGGTGGTTTAGATGGAGACGACTCCTTATATGGTGGTTTCGGTAATGACAGCCTATTTGGCGATGCTGGCAACGACACCCTAGTTGGTGGAGGGAGTATTGATACTCTGATTGGTGGCGCTGGAGTCGATACCTTCGATCTCACTTTTGGCGTTGCAACTAGTCAGCTAAATGGTATCAACACACCTGTAGGACTTGGCAACAGTTATAAATTTGCTGGCAATAATGACTACGCACTAATTGCTGACTTCAACCCCAACGAGGACATCCTTCGACTTTCCAAATTTGATTTTGCACCAGGAATAGGCGTAAGCATAGTAAATTCACAAATACAAATTCCAACCACAACAGTTCAATATGCAGCGATCGCATCGCCTGCTGGTTTACCAACAGGAACTGCAATATATGCAACCAATGTTGGTGCTGCCCAACCAGAACTGATTGCCATCTTGCAAGGTGTGCCAGCAGAATCTATTAATCTTACTGCGTCCTATGTCAGTCTTGTTTAGCAGCCAATGTGTTGGCGATCGCCTGGAAATGAGTTGAGCGCAAAGCGGCATAATTGCTCTAATCCAACTGCTGGTAATGTGAAGTAGAAGACATCTCCCACATTCCAGCAAACTTTGACACAATTCACAACAATACTTAGTTTATTTTTGGCTTTAATTGTCATCGCACCGACTACTACTCAAGCTCAGGCAACGAAACCAGTATTGCCCACAACTGCACCCAATACAATTTTAAAAGTACGAGGGCTGAGGGGAAACTGTCCTAAGACAGTTGGGATTTGGACTTCATTTCGTACCTACGAAGGTGGTGGAGAACATACTGTAATTGCTGATACTTTGCCTGTTGCAGATCGCGCTAAAGTTGTATCTTATGGGCAGAAGCTAGTTGATTACAAAGCACCTTTGAAAACAACATACGCTGACTGTGATGGTTCGGCTGTAGATGCAGGCGACGGGGAAGATTTGTATCGGTTTATATTTCGAGATGGCAATGCTTTTTTTCGCGTAGTCTTACCACCAGACACTGACGCTAATCCGTCTAGTTTTAGCAATGTCAGTGTCCTGGGTGGAAGACCTTATTTACGTTGGGCGATCGCCGATTAATTTTTTTTGCAACTCAACTACTAGCGCGATCGCATCTTGCCAAGGTACAAAGCACTCTTTTTGTCAAGAAGATTAAACGAAAGTTTTATCGATATAGCACCACCGCCAATCTTCTCCAGGCTCAAAGGATTTGACAATTGGATGATTCGTGGCTTGGAAGTGCTTGGTAGCGTGTTTGTTTTTGGAGGAGTCGCAACAGCCGATATGACCGCAGATCAGACATTCACGCAGATGTACCCAGCGATCGCCCATTTTTAGACATTCCTCACAGCCTGTGGCGCTGGGTGTAATGTCTTCGATTTGCTCGATATGCGTACAGTTTGTACTCATGTAATTCTCCTTATGAGTGCGTTTATTGTATCGGCGTGCTTTGTCCAAAATAGTTACAGTCGCACCATCACCTTGATTGCTTCCCTGCTATCCATTGCCCCATATCCCGACGGAACACCATCGAGATCGACGGTGAGATCCAATACCGGGGAAGGGTCAATCTTACCAGCCACGACATCAGCAAGTAGTTCGGGGATATAGGCGCGCGCTGGTGCGACTCCGCCGCGCAAAGCAATATTAGACAGAAACATCCGTTCTAGATTGATTGTCTCGCTACCATGTGGCACTCCGACAAAACCGATCGCACCGCCTGGACGGGCAATACCGATCGCAGTGTCCATAGAAGACTCGCTACCGACGCATTCGAGTACTGACTCTACCCCACCTTTGGTCATCTCTTGAACTTCGCTCTTCGCCTGCTCATCCCTACTTGTGACCACATCAGTAGCCCCAAAGCGGCGCGCAATTTCCAGGCGTTTCTCGTGACGACCGAGGATAATAATGCGATCGGCTCCCAACCGCTTTGCTGCAAGTACACCACACAAACCCACAGCACCATCCCCCACTACCGCGACTGTTCCACCTGGCCGTACTCCCGCAGAAACCGCCGCGTGATGACCTGTTGACATCACATCGGTAAGGGGCAGAATTGCTGTGAGCATAGCATCATCGCCTTCAACTTCCTTGGGAACGACGACGAGAGTACCGTCAGCAAACGGCGCGCGTACCGCCTCTGCTTGTCCGCCATCATTGCTCATTCCCCAAAAATTGCCTTGGAGGCAGGAAGTTTGCAATCCTTTGCCGCAGAATTCGCAAGTACCATCGGAAAAAGCAAAGGGGGCGAGGACGCGATCGCCTTTTTTAAAATTCCGAACTTCCGATCCAACTTCCTCGACTATCCCCATCCACTCGTGTCCTGTGCGCCAGCCGGCTTGCCAATTATCCAAACCTCGGTAGAACCATAAATCTGAACCACAGATGCAAGCGTGGGTAATACGGGCGATGACATCAGTAGGTTGCTGAATTTTTGGATCGGGAACGTTTTCAACTCGAACATCACCTGGGGCGTGATAAACAGTTGCTCTCATTGTTTGCTCCTTATAGGGAATGTAAGAATTGTCTTTAGCTGTTGCCGTCGATTAAAGTAACTTCTGACGACTTACGATGTACGGGCGCACAGCTGTGCGCCCCTACTTATTTTGATTAGAGGCTGCCATTTCTTGCTGAATCTTGGCTTTAGCAGCTTTGAATTGAGTTGCCATTTGCTCTTTTTGCTCATCGCTGCAATTTTTGTCGATCGCCGCGAACATGGTGCTTTCTTCTTGACGAATATGATCGCCAACTGCATCCATTAGCTGTTTAACTTTTGATCTGAACTCGTCGGCTGAATTGGGATCGATAGACTTAATTTCATCGAGCATCCATTTCATTTCGGCTTGCTCATCGTACAGTTCTTGAGTGTCGTCATCGCCGTAGAACGAGCGAACTTTCGGGTAAACAACTTCTTCTTCAGCTATTGCGTGTGCTAACAAATCTTTGTATAGCTGCCCGAAATACTCCTGAAGCTTTTGAGGATCTTTAGTAGCGCCAATTTCGGTGAAGATGGTATTTACCTTATTGTGATCTAACCGGATCAGTGTCTGGATGTTTAGATCCTGTTTGTCAGTGTTTTGAGTGATGACGCTACCAGCGACACCCGAAAACGCAGCGATCGCATCTTGCACCCGTGCCCAAAGCCCTTGATCTGCATCAAGTCCTGTCATTTCCCGCACACCTACCTGTTCCAGCATCGCCTTGAGCTGTTCTTGATGAGCGCGACCCTCAAAGCTGACGGTATTTAACGGTGCAATTGCCACTTCAATATCAGCCCCCACCTTCTGAGCAGCTTTGTGGATTACGATTCCACTCATGGCTTGACCATGCTTCATCAGTTCGTGGTGAATGAGTTTCTGATAAAAAGTAAACTCATCGCCTGACATCATCTGCTCAAACTGCGGAATAAATATCTTGGTTGCAGCACTAGGTTCAGTTTGAATGCCATATTGAACGATTACAGTCTCTATAATGCCTATGTTTTTTTGGTCATCCTCAAGCATATTTTGGAGGCGATCGCGAATATCGTCATAAGGGCAGGCATCTATTAGTTTGCGATCGTTCGAGATGATTAAGTTTTGAAATGCTTTCAGGTCTGCCAATCTTTCACCAATTGCCAGCCGCTTTGTATCGTCTAATGTTGTAACCACGTTGAGTTCTCCTCAATGAAAATAATCCGATTGATAAGCGAATCTTCTAAAAAGTAGCTAAAGACGAGTGCCTTAAATATTCCTCATAGAACGGACAGAGGCATTATTCATGCTTGACTTTGAGAATTTAGTTGAACACAATTACCTTTTGACGGAGATTGTATCCTGTCAACAAACCCTTACACAGGTATAAGGAGTAACACAAGTAAGAGCTATATCGGGTGATATTTTCAAGCAGAAAAAAGCTTGAATACCTCCTCATCTTGAGAGCGATCCAGTTCTCATTCACCTAACCCTGGTTAGATGTTTCAGCTTGCCGACAAAAAGCAATTGTGTTGCAAAAAATTGAGAAAATGCCTACGTAGTAGCTCTGCAAATTACCTTTAAAATGTAATTTTACGATTGGAGCAAAGTGTGAAAACGGCAGTTAAAGAGCGGCGAATAAATGTAGGCGGTCTAAGCACTCGTTACTTGAAAGCGGGAAACGAGGGTCTGCCGTTAGTATTGCTACATGGAGATAGTGACAGTTCTATTGATTGGTCTTGGGTGCTGCCCGAACTAGCAGCTACGCATCGCGTTTACGCCCCAGACTTTCCAGGTTTTGGCGATAGTGCTAAACCCAACGTCATCTATTCTGTAGATTTTTTGGCGCAGTTCGTGGTCGATTTTCTCACAGCGCTTGAAATCGAGCGAGCGGTGCTAGTCGGTAACTCGCTCGGTGGTTTGGTTGCCCTGCGTCTGGCACTGTCACGTCCCGAACAAGTGTCGGGTCTGGTGCTGGTAGACAGTTCCGGGCTTGGTTACTCGGTCACTCCGCTTCTATCTCAGCTTACTGTGCCTTTGTATGGAGAGCTTGCCACAACCTGGTGCAGAACGCCTCTTGGCGCGAAGCAGCGGTCGTGGGGGCGGGCAGCGCTGTTTTTCGCCAACCCGATGCAAGCTCCCGCTGCATGGCTAGAGGATCAGGAGCGAATGGCGCTTCTTCCTGGCTATATGGAAGCCACCCTGTCCTCACTACGCGCCCAGCTAAACGTCATCGGACAGCGCGAAGTGTTGCTCGACTCTCTACCGCAGTTAAATATGCCGACCCTTGTTGTGTGGGGGGCTGACGACAAGATTTTTCCAAAGGAGCAGGCTCAAGCTGCTGTCAGCCGCCTCAAGCAAGGACACCTCGCTTTGATCCCCAACTGCGGTCATCTACCCCAAGTCGAGCGCCCCGAACTTTTTACTGCTGCTTTGAGCGAGTTTCTTACAAAAGTTTCTTTTTAAATGTCCTCAAGTGTGATGCGCCCCATTGACGCGGAGAACTTCTCCAGTGATGTAGCTACTGGCTATCGGTGAGAGCAGAAACGCTACTGCCCAGGCAACTTCTTCAGGCTTACCGAAGCGACGGAAAGGAATTTCGGACAAAATGCGCTCTTGCACTTTGTCTGGAATCGACTTAACCATGTCAGTCTCAATGAATCCCGGTGCTACAGCATTAACCCGCACCCCATACCGCGCTGCTTCTCTAGCTAAGGATTTGGTCAGACCAATTATAGCCGCCTTGGATGCTGCGTAGTTGGTCTGACCGGGATTTCCCCGTTCGCCCGAAATTGAACTGATACAAACTACAGAGCCTTCTCGCTGCTCGTACATCTTGGGGATAACGGGCATTAGGGTATTGTAGACTCCCTTCACGTTCGTGTCGATCGCCGCATCCCAGTCTTGGGAAGTAAGTTTGGGAAAAAAGTTGTCACGGGTAATCCCAGCGTTAGCCACAATCCCATAAATCCGCCCTAGTTTCTGTTCAACTTGTTCTGCCACTGCCTGCATCGCTGCTTTATCGGTGACATCGGCTTGAATTGCCAGAGCTTGATGCTGACTATTACTATGACTGCGGTAAGTATAAGCTACTTTAGTTCCCAACTCCTCTAAGAGTCCGACGATCGCAGATCCAATTCCTCTATTACCGCCAGTTACCAAAACAACTTTATCTTCCAGCCCCAAAGATACCATAAGCTACTCTCTTGTCTCTTATCTCAGCCGCTCCAGTGCGATCGCTGTGCCGCCGCCAGTACCATGACAAACAGCCGCCAGCCCTAGCTGTCCGTTTCGCTCCTGCAAGGCGTTAAGCAGCGTCACCATGATTCGCGCGCCCGAAGCTCCGATTGGATGCCCCAGAGCGATCGCTCCTCCATAGACATTAAGCTTCTCATAAGGAATCTCCAGCATTCTGTGAAACAGCACGTTGCTCAGAGCAAAAGCTTCATTGTTCTCAAACAAGTCAAAATCGTAAATTCTCATTTTGAGCTTGTCTAAAAGCTTCTTCACTGCCAAAATTGGCACTTCGGGGAAGCGCCAAGCTTCTCCACCTGCCCACGCTCCTCCAACCACCCGTGCTAAAGGCTTGAGTCCGTAACGTTCCACCGCCTCCCCGCTTGCCAAGACCAAAGCTGCTGCTCCGTCCGATATCTGGCTGCTGTTACCAGCCGTAAACACTCCATCTTCCCCGAAAGCAGGCTTGAGTTTAGTCAAGCTCTGTAATGTAGTTTCCGGGCGGATTCCTTCATCTTTGTCTGCAACGAGCAAACCTTTCTTACCCTGAACCTCAATCGGGACAATCTCATTCTTGAACCAGCCTTGCTCAGTTGCGATCGCTGCGCGCTGCTGTGAATACAGAGCTACTTCGTCTAAGTCAGTCCGCGCGATCTTGTAAGTCGCAGCCAGCCGCTCAGCTTGCGATCCCATCGCTTCAGCAGTAGTGGGATCGGTAAGACCGTCATAGAGTAGAATATCGGTCAGTTGCTCTGGCGAACCTAGTAAGAACTTATACCCCCATCTGGCTCTGTGTGATAGGAAAAACCCTGTCTGGGACATAGATTCCATACCGCCAGCGAGTACGATTTCGGCTTCGCCAGAGCGGATAGCTGTGGCAGCGTTCATCACGCTCATCATTCCCGAAGAACATACCATGTCTACTGCATACCCGTTCACCGTCTCTGGAATCCCAGCCTTGAAAGCTGCCTGCCGGGGTAATGATTGACCATGCCCTGCTCTGAGTACATTACCAAAGATGTACAAATCTAACGCTTCCCCTGATATTCCGGCTTGCTTCAACGCGGCTTGCATGGCGATCGCACCTAAGTCTACTGGCGAAAAACCAGCAAGGATACCTCCAAACCTACCAAGCGGTGTGCGTATTGCTGAGACAATATAGGCTTCTTGCATATCTCTTGATTATTTTCTTTTCTTTTAAAATTTCACCCGATCGAGCGCTACCAACTTAAGGTAGATACTTATAAAAGCTGATTCAATTGATACTCTCAGTAATTTTTCCTTACTTATGAAATGTCGAGCTGAAATTATCAATATCTATGAATTAATGACACTGGCTTAAACCATCTTTATATTACCTAACTGGATGAAAGCACTTTTTTCTAAAAAACCTTACTGTGTAGCGATTAAAGAACACTTTTTCTAAAATTCGTATTTCCTAATTAAGCAAAAAAGATTTTTATATTTTTCTAATTATAGCTAATCCATCATCAATTATTATTTGGTAAAGTGGTAGGCAAGGCAATAGGTATCAGAGCGTAAAGTAAAAGGAGCAACAGCGATGAATTGGGGCAATAATTTTGAGCAATTCCTAAACCAGTTAAGCGACTGGCAAAGAGAAACTTTCAATAGCTGGACTAATAATGTGCCGAATATGCAGAGTTTTAACTCGGTGAATTTTAATGAAAATTTAGCTAAAACTGTAAGATTTCAGGAAGAGGTGGTTACGAGTTCTTTGGAATTCCAGGCTCTGTTAGCCCGGATGTCAATCGAATCCCAGAAGCAATTTTGGGAGAACTATTTCAATACGCTGAGAAAGACGCAAGGTAATAAGGCTGAGTAATTCAGTTGCATTTGATTCACATGATCTAAGCCTCTAGTTAATACTAATACTAGGAAACTAGAGGCTTGGTAGATCGCCACATTTACGTTTCCTATTTCCTAAACTAATCTCTGTTACCCAATTTGTTCCTCTATACAGAGAAAGGATTAAAGTTAAGTTAGTCGGTATTTAAATATACAAAGCAAAGCCTTTTTCGACCTACTCCTACCCGCGCCTGAGTCAAAATGAATTATTCTCAATTGCTGCTTGAAAAAATAGACGCGATCGCAAAAAACTGGGTTAAAGCAGTTCGCTTAGATCGGCAGATTTCCAGTGCCGATAATTTACCACGCTCAGCTATACGGGATCATCTTACCGACGTTCTTAAAGCGATGGCAACTCTTCTTGACTCTTCCCAGGACAGCGATATTGAGTCGATAGTGCAGAACAGTTTGGAACATGGCGTTCTACGGGCTGCACAAGGTTTCGCTCCACCAGAAATTGCACGGGAATATCGTCTACTACGCCGGGTAATTTTTTCTACTTTAGAAGCAGACCTACTGAAGGGTACGGTTCGGGAAGTAATGCGAGTTTATAATCTGATTGACGCAACAATCGACGAAGCTATTGCCCAGTGCTTTAAAAGTTATGTAGAAGAGCGATTGCAGGAACTACAGCAGCTACAAAGTCAGGCAAATCTCACGAATCAGGAATTGACTCGTTTGGTAAAAGCTAATCAGGACAATATCTCTCAACTAGCCCACGAACTGAAAAACCCTCTAAATTCGATTATTGGCTACTCGGAGCTGATTTTGCGCTCTTCAAGAAAGAACGTTGAGGCTCAAGATACCTTTCCTCATCTGGAACACATCGATCGGGTGCTACGCAATGGCAGACAGTTACTCCGCTTGATCAACGACACACTGGAAATCTCCCGATATTCCGCCGGGAAGATGAAACTGCAACCAGCGCCAATAGATGTGCGCTCTTTAATCGACGATGTATTTGAAATGTTGAAGCCTTTGGCTGATGCGAAAGAGCTAGAAATGGTTGTAGATTGCGATCGCGCTCCTGAAAAAGTGCTAAGTGACCCATTGCGATTACAGCAAATTGTCACGAATCTTTTGAGTAATGCAATTCGCTATACCCAGTCGGGAACTATCAAATTAACCTGCCAGATCCTATCTGATAACCGCTGGTCTATTGCCGTTAGTGACACTGGAATTGGAATTGCGCCAGAAGACCAGCCGTGTGTCTTTGACCCCTTCTTTCGCGCAGGCGATAGCTGTAGTTACTTACCGGATAGTACTGGCTTAGGGTTAGCAATTGTCTCGCAACTGGTAAAACTAATGCAAGGCAAAATAGAGCTAGTATCGCAGCTTGGAATTGGCTCTACTTTCACTGTCATCTTACCGCTAGAAGTCAAAACCCTTGAATCAGTTATTTGATTGATATTATTCAATATCTCCCCTAACGAAGAGCATTTAAATTGGATAAGATTTGAACTTATTGAGGAGAATTCATCATATCTTTCAATCGCAAAGTCGCCTTAACTCTTGACATTAATTCATCAAAATCAATTGGTTTGCGGATGAAATCATTAGCTCCTAAATCTAATCCTTCAGGAACATTAGCATCCTCATAAGCCGTGATCATAAGAATCGGAATAAAAGGTAGATTCTTATTTTGCCGAATACGCCGAGTGACTTCATAGCCATTCATCTGTGGCATCATGGCATCGAGTAACAGTAGATCGGGCGGTGAAGCTTCTATCTTGGCTAACGCTGATTTGCCATCTTTAGTAATATCAACTTCATACCCTTCTTCCATTAAAATTGCCTGTAGTAGAGACAAATTATCCTCTATATCATCCACAACCAAAATGCGCTTAGCTTGACGTTCAACTTGAGAAGGTGACATAAAATCAAGCCCTCATTTAGGCAAATATGTTGGTAAAAATTTGGAGTTTCGCAATTTCCACAGTTATATAATTGCTATTTACTTGCTTACTTACCTCCTACTTTAGGGGAATCTTAATTTCAGCCAATCGACAATAGTGGGAGGTAGGACTCCTTGCACCTTACTGCTGACGTACATCCCAATATGCCCAACAGGAAAGGAGCGCACTGTGTAGTCTTGGCTGCCGATGTATTTTTCCAGAGCTAAAGAAGATGCTGGGGGAACAAGATGATCTTGCTGGGCATAAATGTTCAAAATCGGGATCTGGATACTGCCTAGATCTACCCGCTTCCCGCCAATTTCAATCTGACCTTCGATCAGTTTGTTTCCCTGGTAGAAGTCTTTCATGAACTGTCGGTAGGCTTCCCCAGCTTGATCGGGACTATCAAAGATCCACTTTTCCATTCGCAGAAAGTCGATCAGCTTGTCAGAGCGATCAATGGTATCTAAAAGGTTAATATACTTTTCCACCCCTAACTGAAAGGGTTTGAGCATCAAGAACTCCAAGTTGAGGAAGTCACCAGGGATGTTACCCAAAACGTCCACCATTAGATCTACATCTAAAGCCTGCGATCGCAGAGTGCATCCGCCCCAAACATTGAGCAGTCCCTCCTTGATATGAAAATCAACGGGTGTAACCATAACGATTAGGTTTTTCACCTTCTCAGGGTAGAGGGAACTGTAGCAAAGGCTAAAGGTTCCGCCCTGACAAATTCCTAACAAGTTGATTCGATCTAGATTGTGGCGATCGCGCACCACGTCCACACAATTATTGATATAGCCATTGATGTAGTCATCAAGAGTAAGCCAGCGATCGGCTCGGCTCGGATAGCCCCAGTCGATCGAGTAGACATCCATGCCTAATTTAAGCAAGTTGGCAACGAATGACCGTTGCTCGTGTAGATCCACAATGTACGGACGGTTAGCTAAGGCGTAAACAATAAGGATGGGAATGTTAAGCGAATGCTCCACCTTGGGTGTGAAGCGGTAAAGCACCACCTTATCTTCGCGGTAGACCTCTTCCTTGGGAGTCACTCCAACCTCAATGTCCTCTTCGCGCAGCTGGCTTAAGATCTCGACACCCTTAAACAGCTTTTGGCTTAGCTCCCAATTATCAAATCGGTACTCTGAACTCATATCAATCGACTAACAGTCCAATGACTATTGAGGCATACCTTGAGCATTACTGAAATCGCTCCTCATTAGTATTTGGCTTCTGACTGCACTCAACCTACCTCTTTGCTTTGCGATTCTGCCACAGCTTTTTTAAGGCTTTTAATTTCCTTACGCAGTTGGTAGATGTTACGATGAACTTCGTCTACTTCGCTACGAGTTGGTAGGTCATTCATCTTCAGAAACACTTCCATCAGCTGTTGCTGGTGTAGCCTGTAGGTCAAAGCTGCGTTCAAGAACTTACCTTGGATTTCAACGGTATCCTGTGAACGAAATGTCTCTGCAAATACTCGGTCAAATAAGCTACTCCAAACTTGCAGAAATTGCCGCCAGTTTTGAATCGTTCTGCTCTTTCCCTCAGAAGCTGCTAATTCCCGCATCAACTCGTCAAAAGCCTTCGCCCACACATTGAGCAGCACTAATTGATAGTCAAAACTCGCCTTATAGACGTTTATCCAGCTATCAAAGCCCCCAAGCAATTTGTGGTTGAACTCACGGGTGTAACCTAGAGTTGGGCTTTGCAGAAAGCTGCCAAAGGTTTTTTCATAGATGTTCCAGTAGAAGTTTATCGGCTCGAACAATATTGAGTCATCGCCGCTTTCCATCCTGCTCATGTCTAGTGACTGCGGTAGTAGTTCTGCCCAAAGCTGAGCCAACTTTTGCAGCCCTTTGACGTATAGTAGCCACAACTCTACAAAATTTTGGGGTGTTGGCGATTCCATCCTAAACTCGCCCCCCGTTTTTGAATGCTTGTGCTGCCAGCAAGGCTAACACTCCAAGGCTGGCGATCGCACCCCACTTGAACGGCGGATTCTTATCTAGCCAGTCAGAAACACTTGGTATCGCCAGGTTGTCAAAGTCTCCCTTAACTTTGTCATGGGCTGGGACAGTCTGGTAAAGATTGTTTGGATCGTCTTCGGACTTCGGCTCGTCAGTCTGCTGGAGTGGGAAAGCAACAAGCGCAAACAAGTAATCCAACAGTGACGGTGAAAGACGCTGTAGCAAATCTAGCATTCTCGCCGCATCCCCAACCAGGAAATCACGAGTTGGGTGTTCGGCAACGTAGACGATCGCGTCAGCCACTAAACTAGGTTCGTAGTAAGGTGGTGGCCCTGATGGCTTCACGCCTAACTTCGTCAGAGCATTGTTGTAGAATGGTGTGTTGACGGCAGCGGGCTTCACACTCGTGACGCTGATAGGTATTTTATCGTGTTGTAGCTCGACGCGCAGGGCTTCGACAAAACCTTCTATCCCGTGTTTTGCTGAGCAGTAGGCACTTTGGAGCGGGAGACTTCGCCTACCCAACATTGAAGAGATGTGGATCAGCGCCCCCCGCCCCTCACGTTTGAGATGAGGTAGCGCCGCCATAGCACCGTATACCTGCCCCATTAGACTTACATCAATGACGCGCTCAAACTCTTGTGGTGTGATGTTGTCGAAAGTGGCAAAGACATTGTTAGCAGGGCAATGCACCCACGTATCGAGTCGCCCGTACACCTCAACGGCTTTGTCTGCGATCGCCTTAACTTGCTCAAATACCGCTACATCAGCAACTATAGCGGTTGCTTCCCCACCCAAGCCTCGAATCTCGTCCGTTAAGGATGCCAAACCCAACTCACTACGAGCAGAGACAACTAGCTTCGCCCCTTTTTTGGCAAACTGAAGGGCTGCCTCACGCCCGATGCCGCTGGAAGCCCCAACTACTGCAACGACTTGCTGATTTATTGGCTTCAGTTGCATCAATATTACTCCTTAAAGTCCTAATTACAAATCTTCAGGCGTGAAGGAGAAGTCAATCTAGAGACATTCGATCTAGTTGAAATCTACAGTATTAAGTTCTATTTAATAAATACGTCATAGCAAGTGTGCACACATCACTCCCTGGGTTGACAATCTTGCCAACCCACGTTGACAAATCAATAGGTAGTAGTCCTACAGAAGTAAGGATACCAGTATAATACTTGTTTAAAAAATAGAAACCAACGAGCAAAAATTGAGTGGTTAAAGCCGTTTTAAGAGATGCCTATTACAACTTAACTTGACAACCTAAGCGGCAGACGCACCTGAAACCTTGTATCACCTGGTTGAGAAACTACGCGGATATCACCCTGATGTTGTCCTGCAACAATTTGATAGGCGATGTGAAGCCCTATTCCCGTTCCCTTCCCCACGCCCTTGGTAGTGAAAAACGGCTCGAAAATGTGAGACTGAATCTCTAAGGGAATGCCTAAACCATTGTCAGCAATCTCCACCAGCAAAAAGTCGCTTTCGCAGTTGGTGCGAATCCAAATTGTGGGAGTAGGAAATTGACTTTTCCCTACTCCCTTTTCAAGGGCATCGATCGCATTATCAATTAAATTTGTCCACACCTGATTTAGTTCGCTGCCATAAGCACTGAGGTGAGGAATATCGCACTTATATTCGCGCGTTACAACAACTTTACTCTGCTTAATTTTGTGACTCAGGATTGTTAGGGTACTTTCTAGCCCCTCATGAATGTCAATTTCTTGTATAGGCGCTCGATCCATGTAAGAATAATCTTTCACAGCCTGCACGAGGGTGGATATCCGCGTCGTACTATGCTCGATCGCGTCCAACAGCCCCATTTCTTGCAGCGTCACTTCTATCCAAGCTAAGACATCACCCAGCACAGATTCACCAATGTTTTGCTTCACATTCTCCAGCCAATCGATATCTATTCCGGCTGTTACGAACGTAGGGGCGAGTTTCCAGCAATTGGCGATGTCGTGCGCTTCTAGCCAGTCTGTAATTTCATCCTCGCGATCGCTATGCGTTATCGGATCGAGTTTTGTTGCTGTTTTGGCACGCTCAAGTGCTTCTTTTTGTAACTCTATGAGAAATTCTTTTTGAGCGCAACTCAGCTTCAGAGTCAGGGGTTGCAACGCTTGCACAGTCTCTCGTAATTGTCCAGCCGCCCTCCTACCTGCTGAGGCGGGATTATTCAACTCGTGTGCCAGTCCTGCTGCTAAAGTGCCTAATGATACCATTTTTTCTCGATGCTGTGACAGCGACTGCACTGCTTGCAACCGTTCTGCCATCGTGCGCAGAATGCTAGTCATCACGCAGGTACAACTTGAAAGCAGTTCCCAAAAAGCAGTGTTTGGTAATTCAAAAATATGCGATCGCACTGCGGCGCGTCCAGCCGCCCAAAAGTGTGTTTCTCCCATCAATACAGGTAATTCACCATACAGTGTTTTTGGTTTGTATGTTGCTAACAAAACCTCTCGTTCACCAATTTTTTGGGTAATCCGAATTTCCCCTTCCAACAGGACAAAAACGTGGTTGGCGGCTTCTCCTTGATGGCGATGAACTTCCCCAGCTTCCCTCCAGACTTCTTTCCCTTGTTCAATTAGCCAATGCAACCGTTCTTCGGGTAGTTTAGAAAAGATGGGTACTTGGCGTAAAGTTTTAAATAGTGATACTTGGCGTGTAGTTTTGATGTCAAGCATGATTGCACCTTAGCTGAAATAGAAATATAAATTTGTTAATCAAGCTATTGCGATCGCAACTTTTCGCTTCGAGTAGTTTGGTATGTGCCAATCTCATGTTGTTTGAGCAAATTTAATCGGCAAACGCACTTGAAATCTTGTATCTCCTGGTTGAGAATCAAAGCGAATATCGCCCTTATGCTGCAAGGCAATGATGCGACGGGCAATATCTAACCCCAATCCCGTTCCTTTTCCTACCTGTTTGGTGGTAAAGAATTGCTCGAAAATGCGCGGTTGAATTTCTGCGGGAATACCTACACCATTGTCAGCAATTTCTATCAAAATGCGATCGCCTTCTAATACGGTGCGTATCCAAATCTGTCCTTTACCCCCCGTTGCATCAATTGCATTATCAATCAAATTTGTCCACACTTGATTGAGTTGACTACCATAAGCACTGATTTTAGGTAAATCCCCATACTCCCGATGAATGACTACACCCCCTTTAAGCTTATGCTTGAGGATGGTTAATGTACTTTCAATGCCTTCATGTACGTCAACTTCTTGCAGCGGCGCTCGATCCATGTAAGAGTAATCTTTCATCGCTTTGATTAACTCAGAAATCCGCCCCGTACTAAGTTGGATTTCATGTAATAATCCCACCCCAGTCAACGTAGCTTCCAGCCAATGCAAGATATCACCAATACATTCAAGATCTATACGATCTACTATTTCGTCCAGTCGTTCTGTATCTATTCCAGCAGTAACTAAGGTAGGGGCAAGTTTCCAACCATCAGTAACATCATTGTCTTCTAGCCAGTCGCTTACCGCGTCTTCAGCTTCACTGCGGGCGATCGGATCGAGATGTCGGCAACTTTTAGCCCTTGCGATCGCTTGCTGATATAATTCGTTCAGATACTCTAACTTTTCTTTAGTCAGCGGTTGCTGATGTAGCTTCAACGCCAGGGTGGGTAACTGCTGCAATATTTCGGCTAAATTCTGTACGCCTCGTTTCACTGCTGCTGCGGGATTATTTAATTCGTGTGCCAACCCAGCAGATAAAGTACCGAGAGATATCAGCTTAGCTTGCTGTTGGCTGACGGCTTCGTGGATTTGCGATCGCTGTGCCGATATCTTCAAAATATTCCGCCGCACCTCTGGGCAAGTATCCAGCATCTGCCAAAAAGCGTTACAAGTTAGTTTATACAAATGCACCAAAGTTAGAGCTTGTCCGCTGGTAGGATAAGGCTCATCTAACAACAAGATCAGTTCAGCAAACACATCCCCTGTTTCTAGATTGACAGCATGAACGGACTGCCCATCAACTGTTCTCTTCCACTCAGTTTTTCCTTCTAAAATGACGTAAAATCCATCCGGCGGATCTCCTTGCCGCGCAATTTGCTCTCCTGGCTGTAGCCAAATTTCTGTTCCCAGTTCAGATATACATTGCAACTGCTCGTCAGATAAGTGAGCAAACAGTGGCACTTGACGTAAAGCTTCTTTTATGTTAAACAAAACAGCCTTTTCCTTCACGTCGATGAACAATTCAGCCAAGACCTGAGTATCACTAGATACTACTTACCACAGCCGCTGAATTGAATAAGCATCAAAAGCAGAATCAGCACTCAAAATGGGTATTTGCTCTACCATAGCTTGTGCAATTAAAAGGCGATCAAATGGATCGCGGTGATGCAAAGGTAGCGTTGCAACGATATCGATATGATTGAAATTAATGTTCAATAAATCGATGCTGTTAAGACTAATTTGTTGCTCTATGAATACTCTAAAAGGCTGACCAAAACTTAGCTTACCACTGCTGTGCTTAATTGCCATTTCCCAAACACTAGCTGTACTGAGTAGCTTCTCGTTGTTTTCATCCTCAATTAGCTGCTTTACTATGGCGCTGAGTTTAGGACTGTCGGTGACGAACCAAATGAATGTATGAGTATCCAGCAGTAGCCTCATTACATATAATCCTTAAAATCAACTAAAGGCTCGTCAAAATCATCTGCTATTGTTATCAAGCCTTTAGCAGTCCCAGCCTTAGCAGGACGACGTTTCTTTACTGGTGGTACTGGCACGAGTTTGACAACTGGCTGTTCATCTTTTGTAATAATAATTTCTTCACCACTCTTCGCAGCTTCGATTAATTCGGGCAGGTGTTTAGATGCGTCAGCAATATTTACTAGTTGCATAGTTGTAACCTCTTGGTCGTACTTCGTAATTCGTAACCACGTCTAATGTGATTAGCATAGCTTGCTAGGAGTGGTCTGAAATGGCAGTAAATCAACCCCACAGCGAGGAAGTAGGAATAAGTGCAGAGTATAACTAGTAAGTGTTGCACGATCATCGTGCCACTAAAGCGCGATCGCCTGCTACCCTAGATCGTCAGTATTGTTGAGCCAAACCGTTTGTATCTTCTGAGCAAGCAACGTTATCGATCGCGAAAGAAGCGAAAAGCTAGAGGCAGGCATTTACCCTGTCTGATGCTGATTGTGTCGCTGATGTTTTGGTGGGGGTATATGGAGATCCAAAGCCAGTTAGAACAACCCCAGGCAATCTTAGTCTTAGGCGGCGCAACCCAGAGAGAAAAGTTTGCAGCAGAATTTGCTCTTCAGCATCCCCAATTGCAAATTTGGATATCTGGAGGTAGCCCAAGAGCTTATGCACAAAGAATGTTTACCAAAGCTGGCATTGACAACAGCCGTTTGCATTTAGACTATCAGGCTGTGGATACTGTTACAAATTTTACTACACTAGTGGACGAGTTACAAGCTCATGGAATTAAAAAGCTCTATTTGATCACTTCTGATTACCATATGCGCCGTGCTGCTGTAATTGGACAGATTGTTTTGGGCAGCCGGGGAATTGATTTCACGCCCGTTGCTGTGCCATCTGGGCAACAGTCTGAATCGGTTAAAAAATCAATTCGGGATGGAGCCAGAGCAATGCTTTGGCTTGTCACAGGACATACAGGTTCGACTTTGACGAAGCAATTAGGCAACGGCAACAAGACTGAATAAAATTTAAACGTTGGCTTTTAACGTTTAAACCTTCCCAGCTTCAAGCAAATCAAAATAACTTTATTGATTTAACCTGTTAATAATTAGATACTAATCTATTCCTAAACTTTCAGAACTAGGATACATTAGGCAATTTATGACAATTTGGAACTGATGATTCCTATGTTTGCTCAAATTCGCCTGCCGCGACAGTCTTTTCTTCTCCCCTTAGTTGCAATTTCCTTCAGTGTTGCTTCTTGCCAGCCTCAGTCTACTACTCAAGCTCCTCCAGGAACTGCAAGCCCTGCTGCTTCTCCCGTTGCGGCTGGCGATGGTGGCAATGCCTCTATTACTGGTGCAGGTGCAACTTTTCCCGCACCTTTATATCAGCGGTGGTTTTCCGAGTACAACAAGCAAAATCCTAATGTTCAGGTGAGCTATCAATCTGTTGGTAGTGGTGCTGGTGTAGAACAGTTCACTCAGGGAACTGTGGACTTTGGCGCTAGCGATACAGCTATGAAACCTGAAGAAATGGCCAAAGTGAAACAGGGTGTGGTGTTACTACCCATGACTGCTGGTGCTGTAGTTTTAGCTTACAACGTGCCGAACGTGCAATCTGGCTTGAAGCTCCCACGTGCAGTTTATTCCGATATCTTCCTTGGTAATATTAAGACTTGGAATGACCCCAGAATTGCTAAAGCTAATCCAGGTGTAAATTTACCAAACCAACCGATTCAAGTCGTACACCGCTCAGATGGTAGTGGTACTACCAGCGTATTCACAACACACCTCAGCGCCATTAACCCACAATGGAAAAGCAAAGTAGGTTCAGGTAAAACGGTAAATTGGCCCGTAGGTGTTGGGGCAAAGGGTAACGAAGGCATCACTGCTCAAATTCAACAAACTCAAGGTTCTATAGGTTACGTAGAGTATGGATATGCCTCGCAGAACCAAATGTCTATTGCTGCTTTAGAAAATAAAGCAGGTAACGTAGTTGCACCAACACCAGAATCTGCTGCTAAAACTTTAGAAGCAGTGGAATTGCCTAGTAACCTAGTTGCATTTATTACCGATCCAGAAGGCAAGGAATCATATCCGATTGTCACTTACACCTGGATCATGGCTTACGATAACTATCAAGACAAAAACAAAGCTCAATCCCTGCAAAATGTGATTAATTGGGCATTGACAGATGGACAAAAATTTAGCCAGGAACTGGGATACGTACCCTTGCCAGCAAAAGTAGTAAATAAGGTACAAGCTGAGGCAAAGAAGATTTCTTCTTAAGAAGTTAGGGGCGCTTGAATAGGACAAGGGGACTTGAATAGTTTTAAGTTTTGAGTTCTAAGTTTTAAGTTAAATGAGCGTTTTTTAACTTAAAACTTAAAACTTAAAATTTAAAACTGGAGCCTCGCGACTCACCCCAACACCAGCCACTATGTATCGCTGGGATAGCGATCGCGTTCCACCAAATCTGATGGGGGGCGATCGCTACTCCAAGCCCACCAAACATATTCACACTGACACTGATAAAATTCTTGCCATTTGCGACGATGGTTTTCCATCAGCACGGGCGATCGTCGATTCAACCACACTCGCTCTGCTTCCCGGCTAGTAGCACGACATCTAGGACAACAAAATTCATAGGCGTGAATTGCCTGTTTAGTCCATTCGGGCGGAGTTGAAGCAAAAGCGTCCATGTAAAATAATTCCTCGTTAAACTGCCTATTATTTTTTTGCAAACAGCGCCACAAGCTATTTAAAATGGCACTGAGCCTTAAATCTTATATAAATTATGACTTTCCTTGCTTCTTTGGGTAGTGTAATTAGTGTCGCAGCCCCTCGTTTTTAGACTAGGAGTTTCACCTAAAATCTAAAATCTAAAATCTAAAATCTAAAATCGATGGAGCCAACCACTGAAATTCGCCGCTTAATGGATCTGATGCCTGCTTCCGGGCGGATGATGACTAAAATCGTCAGCAAGCGCGAACAGCCTAGAGTAATTGATAGTGCGTTTCCGTTACCTTGGCAACCGGAACGTCGGATTTTAATTAATTTTGATCTGTGGCGTCGCCTTTCCCAGCCACAACGAGACTTACTACTTTTGCGCACGGTTAGTTGGCTGACTGCTGTGAAGTGGTTTAAGCCGGATATTTATCAAGGTGTAGTGCTTGCTGGAGTTGTAGGGGCGACAGTTGAAATGCTCCAAGGCGATATTGTCGGTACTGTTGTCGCTGGCGGATTGAGTGCGATCGCAAGTACTCGCATCTGGCGCTTTTACCGCAGTTCTCAGTTTGAGTTGAATGCTGATGAGGCTGCTATTGGAGTAGCACAGCGACGCGGTTACAAGGAAGCTGAAGCAGCCGAGCATCTTTTATCAGCAATTGAGGCTGTGCCAAAGCTGGAAAAGCGCCGTCACCTCGATTTTCTCGAATTAGTTCGCTGCCAAAATCTGCGCGCGATTTCTGGACTTTCTCCTGTTGGCATTCCAGAAACTCTCAAACAGCAAAGTAACGAGCGCTAAATTTCTATCTTTGAAGTCGAAATTAATTTGCTTGTGGTTCAAATTTTGCTGTAAGATTTAAGTAGCCTACTTTATAATGTAAATTTAAGCGAAAATAATAATTTTTACTATATTTCTATTTTGAATAAACTTTATCAGAAATAAGCGAAAAAATCAAACTCAATAGTTATTTGTCCTGCGTTATTTGTTCAGAACCAATGAAAAATGACAAATGGCAAATGACACACAAATTACTCTTATTCCCGGTTGCCCTGTGACGACTAAAACTGTTGAGACAATTCTTGAGCGCGTGCTATTGGGGTACGAGCTATCTGTGCCAGAGGGAGTAATGCTGTTGCAGCAAAGCGATCCAGAAGCGATCGCGGCAATACGTAATACAGCAGATCGACTCCGCAGTGAGCAAGTAGGTGAAACTGTTACCTACATCATCAATCGGAATATCAACTTTACCAACATCTGCGAACAGCATTGTAGTTTCTGTGCCTTTCGCCGCGATGCTGGGGAAGATGGTTCCTACTGGTTAGAGTCGGGGCAAATTCTGGAAAAAGTCAGCGATGCAGTGGGCATAGGGGCGACAGAAATTTGTATCCAAGGGGGACTTAATCCCGAAGCGAAATTAAACGGAAAATCCCTATCTTATTACCAGCGGCTAATAGAAAGCATCAAAGAGAAATTCCCCGGACTACATTTACACGCTTTTTCTCCCCAAGAAGTGCAATTCATTGCCAGAATTGACGGCTTGAGCTATGCCGAAACGATCGCAGCCTTGAGAGATGCAGGCGTGGGATCGATGCCAGGAACCGCTGCTGAAGTTTTAGACGATCGAGTGCGGCGCGTGATCTGTCCGGAGAAAATTGACACAGCCACTTGGTTAGAAATTGTCAGTACAGCGCATCAATTGGGCGTACCGACAACTAGCACTATGCTTTCTGGGCATATAGAGACACACCAGCAGCAAATGCAGCATTTGGAGGAGTTGCGATCGCTGCAAAAAATTGCGATCGAGCGACAATATCCTGCCAAAATCACCGAATTCATTTTGCTACCATTTGTCGGACAAGAAGCACCAAAACCGCTGCGTAGTCGAGTCGGACGAGATCAACCAATTCTTACAGATGCGCTATTGCTAATGGCTGTAGCACGTATCTTTTTGGGGCGTTGGATACCTAACCATCAACCGAGTTGGGTAAAGTTAGGGCTAGACGGTGCTAAAGAAGCTTTGAAGTGGGGTTGCAACGATATCGGCGGCACATTGATGGAGGAACACATTACCACAATGGCGGGTGCGATCGGCGGCACTTGCATGGAAGTAGAAACTTTACAAGCGGCAATTAAATCTCTAAGTCGTCCTTACCAGCAAAGAGATACGCTTTATCGAAGGGTGAAGTGTGAAGTCTGAAGGATGAAGGAGAAAGGCTGAAAGAGAAAGGCTGAAGGATGAAGTCTGAAGGATGAAGGAGAAAGGCTGAAAGAGAAAGGCTGAAGGATGAAGTGTGAAGGATGAACTCAAGCATTCAAAAGTCAAAACCTCTTGCATCGCTCCTCTTACTCTTCATCCTTCACACTTCACACTTCATCCTTATACTGATCCCGCGATCGCTAATCCAGGGTAGGATCGACTTTGATTTACTGTCTCTTTTAATGTGGTGTTTATGAAGCGCTATTGGTCACGTCTGCTTGCCTTAATTTTGGTGGTAGCGATTGGTTTGATGGGCTGTTCTTCAAACAGCAGTGGTCTAAGTGGAGATTATCGTCAAGATACATTGGCAGCGATCGAAGTTATGAGAACTGCGATCGATTTACCACAAGACTTACCGAATAAAGCAGAGTTGCAAGCAGAAGCGCGGCGCAAAATTAATGATTTTGCCGCTCGTTATCAGCGAAATACTTCTTTAGCTAATCTCAGTTCCTTCACTACGATGCGAACGGCTTTAAATTCCTTGGCTGGACACTATAGTTCTTATCCAAATCGTCCCGTACCGGAAAAGCTGAAAAAGCGCTTGGAGCTAGAATTCAAGCAAGTAGAGATGGCAATTGCTAGGGGAAACTAAAAATTAGCTACTGCTAGCATAATTGCGCAATATTAGGATAATGCGGCAAGTAGGGTGCTGCTTGCCATTAATTTTTTTATAGAGTGTAGAAGTTGGGGTAAAAGTCATCATTGAGTCCAAGACATCGCCCTGGCATCAAAAAATAACTTATTTAGGAAACAGAAACCCTGTTTCGCCGTCTTCAGATTTAGATGCGAAAATTTTGACCAATAAGGATGCTTGTTAATTCATAATTCTTGATTTGTAATTATCATTTGCTGCACCCCTGCTTGCTTTGAGGGCAGATGCTGACAAAAGCAAGAAATTGAGTTATCACAGATTGATTGCACTCAGATCGGTTAAAACAGTCTACTCTTGACTGCGAGTTTCTCTTGTCCTTTTTTTTGCTTGTTGGAATGTCCAATCATCCCTTGAGATTTGCACGACCTGTCAAAGCTTGGCAACGTCTGTTCGCAGTAATTTTAACCAGTAGCCTCATTAGTGCAAACCTTAGCAGTTATCCAGTTCGGGCGCAAGTAACGGCTAATTGTCAGTTACCAGAGGCAGCAAAGCAGGAGAAAGAAAGTTTACTCCGGTCTACACTGCAAGGCGATCGCGCGGCGCAAAAGAGCTACGCAGATCTGTTAAATCGCCATGCTGACTCTTTGTCAGAATGTCGCAATCGTACCGCGCCCCAAATTCAAGCAATATGGCTGCGCCTATATCCCTGTGACACCCAGCCAGGGGTACTCGAAGAGATCCTGGATCGCATTGTCAATCGCGGCTATAACTACGTTTATGTCGAGACTTTTGCTGATGGACAGGTGTTATTACCTGCTGCTGCTAACCCAACTGTTTGGCCTTCAGTGGTGCGATCGGCGGGAAATGAAAAAACAGATTTACTAGCACAAGTAATTCAAAAAGGTCACGAACGTGGGCTAAAAGTTTACGCCTGGATGTTCTTGATGAATTTCGGCTATTCCTACGGACAAAGAGCGGACAGACAATCAGTTTTAGCTCGTAATGCTAAACGACAGACGACGATTGATGTAGTTGATAATGCCAGCCAAGTCTTTATCGATCCTTATAACGTGCAAGCGAAACGAGACTACTACCAGCTACTTCAAGAGGTGATGCAACGCCGCCCAGATGGATTATTATTTGACTACGTGCGCTATCCGCGTGGTTTAGGCTATGCGTCTGTAGTAGATAAAGTTCAAGACTTGTGGATTTATGGTGATGCGGCAAAACAAGCTTTGGAGCAACGAGCGCTCAATAAAAAAGGGCTGGAATTAATTCGACGCTACGTTAATAAAGGGTCTTTATCAGTAGCAGATGTAGATGCGGCTGATAAACTGTATCCGGATGAAACAGAAGCACTTTGGCAAGGTCGTACACCACCACCTCAAACAGCCTCAGCAAACAAACAGAACCAAAAAGCACTTTTGCCTAGTCCCGCCGCAAGGCTACCCCAGTTGAAATGGGATTTATGGCAGTTGAGTGTAGCCCATGCTTTGCAAGGCGTATTAGATTTTGTCTCGCTGGGAAACTGGACGGTACAACAGCAAGGGATGAAAGCGGGGTTAGTATTTTTTCCCGATGCAAATCAAACTGTCGGTGGTGGTTATGATTCGCGCTTGCAGCCTTGGGATCGTTTTCCCACTAACTTGGAGTGGCATCCCATGTCTTATGCTGCTTGTGGCAACGCTGATTGTATCGTTGCTTTAATTCAGCGAGTATTTAAGTATGCTCCAAAAGAAGCGCAGGTAATTCCAGCGATCGCCGGAGTTTGGGGACGAGCAATTAGTAATCGTCCGGCTTTAGAAGCACAAATGCGATCGATTCAATATTACACACCACAAGTGCGGGGAATAAGCAATTTTGCCTTTTCCTGGCAAGAACCACAACTTGACAATCAGCGTAAGTCTTGTCGCTTTAAATAATTTTAGATTTTAGATTTTGGATTTGAGGTTCAATCAAAATCTAAAATCCAAAATCCAAAATAAATACGCCCCTGCTGCCTCAACGAGTATTTTTAGGAACGAAACGAATTTCGGGCGGCTTCCAGCAGCAAACGTTGTTCGGCGCGCGCGATCGCGGTATAAGTTTGCTCAACTGCTTCTGGTTCGACAGAAATTGATGTAATGCCCCAGCGTACCAGCGAGTCGATCAGTTCGGGATAGCGTACTGGGGCTTGACCGCAAATTGAGCAAGGGATTTGTGCCGAGCGTGCCATTTCGATAATTTGTGCGATCGCCTGCATGACTACAGGATGGCGTTCATCAAACGCTGCTGCTAATTCCCCCTCGTCTCGATCTACTCCTAGCAACAATTGAGTTAGATCGTTCGTTCCAATCGAAATTCCCTGTACTCCTGCCTTCACAAATTCGGGTAAAAGAAACAGAATAGAAGGCACTTCAGCCATAATCCAAAGTTGAAATTCAGCTACATTCGTTAAACCTGCTTGTTCAACTCGGCGACGGCAGAAAGTAAACTCTTCCACAGTGCGAACAAAGGGCAACAGCAAGTGAATATTGGTATATCCCGACTGCTGCATTGCCGCCAAAGCTTCTAGTTCAAGATCGAAAACTGAGGCATCTTTGACATAGCTGAAAGTGCCGCGTTGACCTAGTAATGGATTAGTTGCGGTATGAGACATACTTGGCTCATAGCCAAAACTAAGGGATGGAAACTCGTGCGATCGCCAATCTAAGGAACGATAAAAAATTGGTCGGGGAGCAAAAGCACGGGTAAACTGACTTATGATATCTTGCCAAAGATCGACCAACTCTGCCCGTCGTCCCTGCTCGATCCATGCTTTGGGATGTTGTCCTGCTAAAACATTTAATCCCATTAATTCCGATCGCAACAACCCCACGCCATCCACTGGCAAATCCTTCACCCGCTCGATCGAGCTAGGCTGGCTCAGATTTACTAGGAGTTGGGTAGCAATAGGAGTGGCGAGTGGCGACGAAGGAGTGGCGACGAAGGAGTGGTGAGTGGTGAGTGGTGAGTGGCGAGTAGCAATATCTTCTCCCCCTGCACCCCCTGCAATTCTCAACTCATTCTCTGTGTGACTAACGCGATACACCTCGCCGCGATCGCCATCTAACACGAGCAATTCTCCTGTTTGAATCAACTGTGTAGCATTAGTTGCATTGACTACTGCTGGAATGCCTAACTCTCTAGCAAGAATGGCACTGTGAGAAGTTAAACCGCCATGTTGAGTTACTATCCCAGCAGGTTGTTGTAGCAGTGGGAGCCAATCGGGTGCGATCGCAGGCGCAACTAAGATCGCTTTTGGCGGTATTTCTGGTTTTTGGTCGGAATGGGATATTACATAAGCATTCCCTACTACCCGCCCGCAAGCCGCTGCTAGTCCTTTGATTATTGGGTTTGAGGTGTGGGGTGTAGAGTGATGGTGAGCAGGAGGATCTGGGGGGGCTGAGGAAGCTGAGGGATAATTTTTCCTGAATTCTGAATTCTGCCTCCTAACAAGAGTAACTTGAGTGATATATAGTTGTGGCTGGGCGCTGTTGTTTGACTGAGCTAGCGTCCACTCTATGGTAAAAGCTGAACCCAGATCGCTTCCCAGTTGCCAAGCTAGTTGAATCAGTTGTTGAAGATTACTCTCATTAAGTGCATACTCTTGTTGTTGCTTCTCGCTCAAAAGGTAGGTTTGCAAACAATTTGCCTCGGCATAAACCAGCAAAGGTGTAGCACAAGGAGTCAGATCTGGCTGGAAAGGAGAATTAGCTAGACCATAAGCTAACATTTTGTTTCCTAGCTGAGAAGATCGCACTGCACCAGTTTCAGCGTCAATTAAATAACAATCCGGTAGCACTTCACCCCGCGTCAGTGCTATTCCCAAACCCCAACTAGCTTTGATTTCAATTTCTTGTGAGTTGTAATTCAAACAACCAGAGGCGATCGCATTCCCAAATGGTTGCACTAAGACTGCTAAATTAAGTTCTCGCCACTCAATTTGATGTCGCTGCCAAAACAGCAGACTTCTAGCGCGAAATAGCTGACACCAACAAGACTTTAATGCAAGTGCGATTGCCTCAACCTCACAGTTACAAACTTGCGCCTCTAGTAAGCCTGCAATTTTTACATCTTTTGTGATATAATTCTTCAGCGCCAAGGAAGGACGAAAAATCAGTGCGGGCAATCGCCATTGTTGAGTTACCTCTAAAAGGATCTGCAACCACTCACTAGGCAGCGTAGCAGAGATAATTTTCTGTTGCAAACGCTGGGCGAAGTGCTGGAGTTGGTGGGAATCATCCACATCTATGTGTAGAGATGAATTTGGTAGTTCAGCCATTAATGGCTCTGTTGAATTTAGAGTTGAGAGAAATTCCCATAAAACATCAGCAGGAACTACAAAACCCGGTATTACCGGATAGCCTTGCTGCATAACTCTACTCAGATGAAACGCTTTGTCGCCTACCTGAATGCGTTCTGTTAGTTGAATTTGGTCTAATTTGTAGAGTTTGTCCAAGAATTTCCTCACCCTTTACTTTTTTCCCTAGCCCCTAGCCCCTAGCCCCTTTCATTGATAAACTAATTCGCTTCAATTTCTCGTCTATTTGGAGCACCCGCACTTTCACAACTTGTCCGACTTTAACTATTTTTTTCGGATCGTCTACAAAGCGATCAGCTAGTTGCGAAATATGGACTAAACCATCTTGATGCACGCCAATATCAACAAAAGCGCCAAAGTTAGCAACGTTCGTGACAATGCCTTCCAATTCCATACCTTCCTTGAGGTCTGAAATTTCTTTCACTCCTTCTTTAAATGTGGCATATTTAAACTCAGCACGCGGATCTCTACCTGGTTTTTCGAGTTCGGCGATTGTGTCGCGTAAAGTTGGTTCGCCTATAGTATCAGTGACATATTTTTTCAGATTCACTGATTTGAGCTTGTCGCCTACTGAGGTGATTTTTTCTAAAGGTACATTCAAATCTGCTGCGATCACCTTGACAATTGCATAACTTTCTGGATGAACTGCGGTATTATCTAGCGGGTTGTCGCCACCACGAATCCGCAAAAATCCCGCCGATTGCTCGAATGCTTTTGGGCCTAATTTTGCTACCTTCAATAGTTGGCGGCGATTTTTAAATGCACCGTTTTCGTTGCGATAAGCAATAATATTGTTAGCCACAGTGGGCGTAATCCCAGAGACAAAGCTGAGCAGTTCTTTCGAGGCGGTATTGAGATCTACCCCCACGTAGTTCACGCAACTTTCTACTGTTTCATCCAGCTTTTGCTTGAGTAATTTTTGATCGACATCGTGCTGGTACTGTCCGACACCAATTGATTTTGGATCGATTTTTACCAGTTCTGCTAAAGGATCTTGCAAACGACGACCGATACTAATTGCCCCGCGCACTGTAATATCAAGATCGGCAAACTCTGCGATCGCTACTTTACTAGCAGAATAAATCGATGCGCCTGACTCGTTCACCATCACCTTAATCGGCTTGCGTTCAACTGTCTTGAGAACTTCCGAGACAAATTCATCTGTCTCCCTCCCAGCCGTTCCGTTACCAATCGCAATTAGTTCAATTCTGTACTTTTGAATGAAATTTGCGATCGTCTGCGCCGCCTTTTTCCGCTGTTCTGCGGCTTGGTGGGGAAAAATTGCTTGATACTCCAAAAACTTTCCTGTCTCTGACAGCACCGCCACCTTACACCCAGTTCTAAACCCCGGATCGATCGCTAATGTCGGTCGCATTCCCCCTGGACTTGATAGGAGTAACTCGCGTAAATTCGCTTCAAAAGTCTCGATCGACTTTATATCAGCATAATTTTTCTTTTCCGAACGGACAACACTAATCAGAGAATCTTTCATTAAACGCGACCACGCATCTTTAAGCATAGCCCGATAAAAGTCACGCACAGCCGAATTTTTAGTTTTAATTTCCTGCGACTCTAGATATGACAAAACTATTCCTTCGTCAAAATCGAGATCGAAATTCAAAATGCCTTCAGCTTCACCTCGATAAAGTGCAAGCAGATTGTGCGGTGCAATTTCTCTGATTTTAGCTTGGTAGTTGCGGTACATTTCAAACTTAGTAGTACCTTCGGGATAATCATCTTTAATCCGCGAAACGATCACGCTATCATTTAGCAAGTAATCTCTTAAATATGCGCGTAATTCTGCTTTCTCGGCAACTTCTTCTGCCAAAATATCGGCTGCACCTTTGAGTGCTTCCTCTGCTGTTTTTACTTGCTTTTCTGGGGAGATATATTTTGCTGCTTCTGCTGGAATTGATGCAGGTGTGGCATTTTTAGTATTAAGAGACTTAATAAATTCTGCCAAAGGTTCTAAGCCTTTTTCTCTGGCGATGGTGGCGCGTGTGCGTCGTTTTGGACGATAGGGAAGATATAAATCCTCAAGTTCGGTTTTTTGCAAGCAAGCTTCAATCTTGGCTTTTAGATCGTCAGTTAATTTTCCTTGCTCCGCGATCGCATTTAATATTACTGCTTTCCTTTCTGCCAATTCAGTCAAATAAGTATAGCGATCGAATAATTCGCGCAACTGCGTTTCATTCATCTCACCAGTGCGTTCCTTGCGGTAACGCGCAATAAAGGGAACTGTCGCACCTTCACCTAAGAGTTCGAGTGCGTTTTGTACTTGAAAGGATTTGAGGGGGAGTTCTTGTGCCAGGATTTGAGGAATGTTCAACATCAGACGTGTAAGTGGACTTTGATACTTTTACAGGTAATATGCCAGATGGATTACAAATATAACGACAAAACACATGGCAAAGTTACCACAAGAAACTATAACGACTATTTTTAACTTGCAGCGACGACTGTTAGAACGCATTGATGAGGCGACTGCAACAGAAGCAGTAATCTTTGAGGCGTTTGGCGAGGTAGAGATAATCTTGGCTGAATTAGAACAACTCCAAAATGTGAGGGAACGAGCAAAATCTTTTTACTCAGGGCTGTACACACTGCTACTGCGAGTGGCAAAAGCTTAACCAGATCCTACATCTGCTACCCTAAATTTACTAGCACAATCGATAGAATAGGCAGAAGCTACTGACGCTGCTTCAACTGCGACTATCGAAGAAATCAAACGAGACTTGATACCATGAACAATAAACCAAGAATCCCCGCTCCAGAGACGATTAAACGTCATGTTGCTCAGTTGCGTGAAGTCTGTCGTCAATATGATGCGCTGAATTTGTTGTTAGATGAAGCGATGGCCAGTGCTGAAGCAGACATTCGCAATAGTCCTTTGACTGCTTACCGTTTACGGATGACAAAGCGAGTTGCAGTAGAGGAAAGCGCAGAAGAATCAAGTTCATAGTCTTAATTGTGATACAACTAAGATTATTATTTAATTGCTCTTAACATTCATCTATGTAATTCATAAGGCAAAAATTGGCTCTTGCCGTAATTGTTCAATAGAAAAGGCATATCCAATACCTACATTAGCTGATCTTTCAATCTCGTCTGTAAGTTGTAAAATTTGTCTTTGACCTACTGCTAATCCTGCCATTACATCAATACCACCGATAGCTACTCCTCTAGCTGTATCTAATACCTGAATATTCTGTCTTATTATTGAACGAAGTTCATTAAAAAGCCTAGTTAAACCTGTTGCCTTGCGGGTAATAATGCCTATTACTTTGCCAGTTTCAGGATCTAGTAGTGGTCCTCCTGAGTTACTGTTATTCACGCTAGCATCAATTTGAAGGACATCAACTACACCACTTTTGTAAAAGGAAGAGATAATTCCTGAATGACACACTAAATTTAAATGTTCCAAAGGATATCCAAGGAAAAAAACTGAGTCTCCAATGCACTTTATCGCAGGCTCTCCAAATGAAAAGTTATATAGATTGAGTTGGCGCAATTCTGGTATATCAAGTACTGCAAAATCATAACTGTTTTGGACAGAAAAAGTTGTTAATGTCTCTTGAAACTCACTATAAGTTAATTGATAGCCGTCTAGAAGATTTGAGGCATTGCTATTATTAGTTCGGATTACAACAACTGAGTCTTTGGGTCCCATAAATACATGATAATTGGTTACTAGAAAACCATTAACCATAAAACCGCTGCCTGAACCTACTCGCTCCCCGTCTTTAGTGTAGTTAATATGAACAACTCCTGAACGAACAATATCTACAATTTGAGATAAAATCATGCGGTCTTCACCCGTAATTTTAAATAAAAATTATATAATAATATATGTAAATTAGAATTGTTCATATCAAGATTACTAAGAATAAAAATATTTTTACTTCTTCAACCTTACCCCTAGGTCTACAAAAATATATAATATTTAAGCTGGCTACCTGAATTTAAGTAGAGACAATGGCGATGATTAAAACACAACTTTAGGAAAAACTTTGGATAAATCAAGTGACAAATCAGGGAAACAAGGAAGAGCGATCGCTTCATTTGGCAAGAAAATTCGCTTGACTCTATAACCAAAATTTCCTTGCAATTCTTGGAATGGTTCGCTATAAGCTTCTAAGTGATTTTCTACTAAATTAAATATCCAGTAATCAGTAATACCTGCTTCAGCATAAAGACGCAGTTTAAATTCTTGGTCATATTTAACAGACGAGTCTGCAATTTCAATTATTAGCAAAATATCAGATGGATTAGGATGAGCAGAAAGGTAGTTATCATCTCTTTGCCTAACAATAGTAAAATCCGGTTCTGGTTCACTGTTTGAAGCTAATTTAACAGGATATTGGCATCGTAACTTTGCTACACCTGCTACAACTGAGGCTAATTCCATGATTAAATTACTACAGCAGGTTGAATGTGGTGTACCTTTAGCCGCCATCTGAATAATTTCTCCACGAATTAATTCAACGCGATCGTCTTCATGGAAGAATCCCAAGTCTGCTAAACGATGATATTCTTCTACGGTGAAACGTTTTACTTCTGCTAACTGCATAATTCTGCCGCGAATTAATTCAATATGGTCATCTTCATTAAAGAATTCTAGCTCTATTAAACGGTGATATTCATCAACATTAAAAAGTTTTACAGTATTAATATTCATCATATCAGTTAGAGCAGCAAGTCTACTTAGAGCGATCGCGCTTATTCTTGCTCATACATTTGTTTATGCTGCGCTAAAAGCTGTAAATATTTCTCATTCGTCTTAGCTAACATCCATTTTTCTTTAAATATTGCCGCAGACTCAGCTTTAACTGCATCTACTTCATAGGGTAAAATATCTTTTCTGGCTTGAAGCATATCTTCTTGAGAAATTTCTTTTTGAGGATTGCTTTTATATTTTCTCCCACTTTTATGATTAGCATAGCGGCGCGATCGCGTGTAACCCATTTGTAAAAACTTCCGCGCCATATCTGCACCAACAAAATCATCCTTATCCAAGTAATCAAAAAACATTGCATATATTTTTTCGCTAGACTCTCTCGCTATATCTGGAGTTTTGAACCGCCAATAGGGGAGAATTTCAGATTTATATGGTTCTACTAAAAGTACTCCTTGTTCACCCTTCCCAACTCGATAAAGTTCAGGATGTAGGCGAAAATCAATCGTCTTAAAATCTAATGAATAATCAAACGGCATAATTAATTTTTATTTTCAAAGGTTAGGGGATGCTGAGCATCCCTAATATTTCGTTACCAGGCTGAGCCTAGTAATGAGTTGAGCCTGGTAATGAGTTTAATTAGCGGGGCTTAGGGTAAAAAAATAATAAACTTGAAGAGAAAAGTCTGACTTCTACCGTAAGTAAAGAAGGTTGCAGTTTTCCTATGATGTCTAGCACTACCGCCAACACTGTCTTGACTCCAGGTAATCTACGCCGCATCCATCACATTGCGTTGAACGTCAAGGATATGCAAGCTTCGCGCCACTTCTATGGGAATATCCTTGGTTTACACGAACTGACAGGCGATGAGGTTCCACCGACGCTGATAGAATTGGTAGCATCTGGAAAAGTAGCCAACTTCGTGACTCCAGATAATACAGTCGTCGATCTGTTTTGGGAACCAAATTTATCCCCACCCAATCCAGATCCAGAACGCAGCTTCACCCGCGCCTATCATCTCGCCTTTGATATCGATCCGCAGTTGTTCGATCGCGCCGTTGAAGTGATCAGACAAAACAAGATTGCGATCGCCCATGGTCCGGTTAGCCGTCCCACCGGAAGAGGTGTATACTTCTACGATCCCGATGGATTCATGCTTGAAATTCGCTGCGATCCCGAATAAATGTAATCTACGTAGGCAAAATTTCACGTTTGTGTAGAGGCGCGAAATTTCGGGTCTCTACTGATATTGGATCGCCTAATTTTTAATTTCTAACCTAGTACCACAATGCTTACAAAACCTAGCATCAGCATCATGCAATGTTAAACCACAAGTAGGACAAATTGTTTCTACCTGATTAGATGTTTTAACCAATTGCTTAATTAAATCGCCCAATTGCCAAGGAATAAGAGCAATACCAGTTAAAATCATTAGAACTGTCATTAAACGACCAGCTTCAGAAATCGGCGTAACATCACCAAACCCAACAGTTGTCATTGTTACTACAGAGAAATAAACCGCATCAAAAAAGGTGTTGAAAACTTGAGGATTCACGGGATGCTCGACTTGATAAATCAAGCCTGAGTAAACAAAAATAATTGCAAATAGAGTAAATAATATCCGCGCAAAAATTACGCTATCTTCGGTATCAATCCGACCCAAAAAAGTTTTACCTTGAAGTAGATGCAGTTAAAGCTGAGTCTGCGGCAATATTTAAAGAAAAAT
>QQTW01000095.1_pt1 | contig 48370 bp, 52 predicted proteins | sample 1904831 | NCBI WGS metagenome assembly QQTW01 (sample SAMN09435610, study PRJNA476489) | Subsurface metagenome, whole genome shotgun sequencing project.
GTCAGTATTCATGGGACACCGAGGTTTACCCGGCTAGCATTAATACCATCACCACCAACACTACAACGTGCTTTTTCGACCGTATCTATCTTGATATGAGAGATTCGTCTAGGGAACTTTCCGAGGGCTCATATTGCGCGATTTTGTAGCATATAATATGACAATAATGAAGGATATGATATGAGTGATGGTGTTCTTATGCAGTGACCGGTAGAATCTCGGTGTCCCCCGAATAATGACACCCAGTGGTGCTAGGACCATTTCATCCTCACCGCCTAAGCTAACTCCTACCGGTATTGCCGGCAAGCAAAGGTGCGCCGCTGGCGCCTGAGAACCTGGGCAGCTTTGACGACCTGGCACTTCGCAACCTCACCCATCAACGTCGAAAGGCGCGTAACCGCGTATGATTGTATATTTAACTTATAGGTCAATCGGACACAAATAGCCGGCTGAAGACATCAGTCAGTGTCTGAAAACCCACCGTCACAGTAGCAATACGCAATACAAGCGCTCGGGCTCCCACCAGATTTTGATTTGTGCTGAACTCTCATCACCATGCGCCTTGTGACGCCCATCCTGTTGGTACTACCTGTGCTCGCTTTCGCGGACGATCAGGCTCCACTGCTGGAGAGAGTCAAAGGTTGGCTCAGCAGGGCTCAATCGTACCTACCTTCATCCATACCGCTTCAATCTCCAGCCGCTACTGCAGCGGCCAAGGCTGCCGAACACCAAACGACCAAGTTGACTCTCGAGAATTGGAAGTCTGTCTTAACGGCAAATCCGCGTTCTCAGAGCAATACTCCGGAAGAATGGATGGTACTTGTGACCGGAGGCACACTCACATGCTCCGGCCGATGCGGCAATGTTACCCGGGCATGGAATGTGCGTACGCCCCTGCATCAGTGCAAGTTAATCATAGGCATGGCTGACCTTAAACAGCAAACCGTCCCCATCCTCTCACTGAAACCGAGTGCACCTAACCTTGCGCTGTTGGACTGTGAAGAGGAACAAGTTCTGTGCAGTTCCTGGTTGGCGAGGCCATCATCGCTGTGGCACATGTTTCTCCCACGGCCTCTTCCTGATCAATCCAAACCTGCGACCACTGTACGCATCATCCCTCTCAATAGGACCGATGTTACTTCGGCCGATATTTTCGCAATCCACACAAAGGAACTGTACAAAAACTATCCAGTCTATGAGGGAATGTTCCATCCATTCGATGGTTGGCTCCAACGAATTGGATTGGCTGTGCCAGTGGGACACGTTTTATACTGGTTCAGCAAGCTGCCTAGCTGGGTTATCATGGTCGGTATGAGCTTCGTCAGTAGATTGATGATGTGAGCTTCCCATCTATTCTCGGCCACTAAGAATGGGGATAATTCCTGACATCTCATTAGGAACCGGAGGGTGGCACCAACGCCTCAGATTCTAAGACAGCCGCAACCCGGCCCAGCGGGCAATGCCGCAACTAATAGACGTTAATATGGTGTCCTTTCATCGTAGTTGTTTGGAGGTGTCCTTGTGTTGTCAAGTCTTTCTTCATCGTATTTCACTTGCAGAGATTGCGTCAACCTCCTTAAATGTACTATAGTTTCAGCTTAGCTGAGAGGATCCTATGATCGCCTGTATTCATGAGCTGTAGAGTCGCTTCTTAAATAAACAACCACATGGTGGGAAATCAGTGCTCACGCATCTTTCTAGGGTTCTTGTTGCACCGTCTCGCACACCTGGTCTTATACATACCCATTTTGCGTCTGACCCACCAGATTCTGAGTGACGACGCGTTAAAAGAGATGGGCAATACCCAGGAGACCTATAACAGATTCCTTGGCCTGGGCTTACTCGGGAATCGAGAATGGGTCTTCCGTAGATCCCACAGTTTCAGTTCCAACGATAATGGCTTCAATGCTAATCTTGTCGTAAGGTACCGAGCATGGTCAGCCAGGTCGTGTGGACCAGTTCATCATATCTGTATTCACCTGCGTATATGCTCAGCACCAGAATAGCGGGCTTCGTCGACGTGACTGTCTCTTTGCTCTATCTTGACGGATTTGAGAAACCTAATTTATCATGCTATTGTTGCCCATCTGACGTTTATTTCAACAGTGGAGAGCTGGATTGAGAAAGATATGGAGTTTGTTCAAGACATCTATTATGAAACTACTATAACCCTTAGAATGTACCTAGGCACGCACGCACGCTAGGTACCGCCACCTCCCGGCGCTAGTAACTGCGCGCAATCTTGCAGGTGGTGCTTCCCAAATGCATTCACGTCGTTCGACGTTCAAAAGTTTCCTCAATGTCCGACTCGGTAGTGACAGATCCTGTAGCGCCGTCTTCCAAACAAGAGCAGGCAAGGCTTCGCCGAGAGCGCCGAAATGCTAAAATCCAGGCGGGAGGGTCTACCCGACTGCAGGCGATAACACAACTCAGTGGACGGTCCGCGCCGGCGCCTTCTGTGGTCGGCGAGCGGGAAGGAAGTAAGTTGTAAGGTGTCTCTCAAGCGCACGCGAGTCTCAAGTATATCTAGGTAGTCATCCAGTGGTACCATCGGGGCTTGCACGAAACACCGCTTCGAACGCGAACACAGAAGGCGGCATCTCCCTTCCAGCGTCTGAGCCCTTTTCGGATCCAGAAGAAGTTGATATCAGCCGATCGACGCTTGTAGATGGCACCAACACCGCTTCGGCTTTCAAGGGTCCCGTTGCCCATGAGCAAGGCGGTGGCCGGTATGACGATCCCATGGCGCAAATGGTGCAGCAAATGCTTGGTGGAGCTGGCTTCGGGGCCAACGCTCGAGATGGGCCCATTCCCCCGGCCTTTGCCAACATCTTGGGCGGGTTGAGTGAGCAGCAGGAGCAGCAGCAACACCAACAGGAGCACTCGAAACGTAGCACGGCATACATGTGGCGCTTATTGCATGGTGTATTCTCGCTATCCCTCGCTCTGTACATTGCACTTTTTGCCTCAAACTTTGACGGCTCGAAGCTGCAACGCACAAGATCAGACTTCGCGTCAGATACGGTTGATTCTCCCGCCATTCATCGTAGCTTCTGGGCTCTCTTCGCGACTGCAGAGCTTTGTCTCCAGGTCAGCCGATACTTCGTCGAACGGGGGCAGCTTCCGCCCTCGAGCCTGGCGGGCGGTCTGGCCAGGTTTTTACCGGATCCATGGGCCGGGTATGTGAGGTTGTTTGGGAGGTATGGTGTCATTTACTCCACAGTTGTGGCAGATGCAATGATTGTTGTGTTTGTCCTTGGCATGATCAGTTGGTGGAAGGTCGGGGTTGAAGGATGAATTTAAAAGCACCCCGGTGATGATATACAAATACACTGAGACAAATCGTGTACGATACGTTGACTTAATGTGCGTCAACTTGGTCCTGCTGTATATCAAGATTGAGCAAGAGAAGGCGGGGGCAAGGGGCGGGATTTATACAACGGTCTATCTTCGCCCGGCGTCCATATCAAACAGTCGCCCTCGACACTTCGCCCCTAGCTAGCCTCAAAATATCGAGTTCCTTCCTTCTCGCCGCATTCAACTCCTTACTGCGCTGGGAGTCTCGTCCGCTCCGCTCTTTCATTTCCTCCAAGCTTCGCAATTCCTCTTCATCCTCTAACGTGGGCCGCACCACCGTTCCGCCCGTCACCTTGAGAAAATCCTCCAAGATCTCTGTCTCCGTCCGATGTTTCATGTTGATCGTCTCAACGCGTTCCATGGGTGCGTGTGAACTAGTCGGGCTTTTGCGAGCAGTCGACCAAACGGGAGATGCAGTAGACGCAACCGGTGCCACAGGCGTAGTGTCTGGTACGGATGAGGAAGGCGCTGGGGAAGATTGAGGCTCGAGAGGAGACGCATAGATTATTGACAAGACTGCGTTGGCAGATTGGTCGCGTGTGCGCTTTACTGTCATAGAGACGGCCGGGTTGTGGTACTTCAATCGCGGTAGAAAATCGCGCCAGAATTTTCTGATAACCAATAAGCGTGCCTGAGTAGATCATCGGTACTGGAAGACGCTGGGCTGCGCTGCTTCCAACACGCCATGCGGGATGGATAGTTCGTACCGTGGACCCCGGTGACCATCGTCTATTCGATACGCGAAATCAAGATGTATGCGCATGATGTCTTTTGGTAGAATCACTGCACCCGGACCAAGCCGTACAGCCATGAGCTACCATTTCAATGTTCGTCAGTGCCCATTAAGGCGGATCCAGGCCCATATCCACTGTAAAACCAATGTTCTCATACCTTCTACTCATACAACAGTCAGCGAATCGATCTTGAGAACTGATTGCTGTCGTTCATATGTTGAGCATCGTCACTTACGGTCCGCATCTCCCGCATCCGTTTGAGCAAGCTCACCATTTCGGGTGCGGTACGAGTTCTTGGAGATAGATGTGTAGAAGGTGATCGTATTCGGGATGTCGCAGGTCAGGGAGGACGAATGCAACGTCTATGTAACGAGAGAATTATGAGCGCCTGTTGCCATGTCCGTCATGAGCTCGACGTGGTACTCGAAACTATCCCGCCGAAGTCTGAGACCAATCTTGCGGAGAGACGGTTGACAAGGTGCTCTTTGCTGTGGAAATTTTGCCGGGACCATCCATGCAACTTTGCAAGACTGGTGAGAGCGGTAACATTCTGCCGCAGCCGCCGTGCCGCCTTCAAATTCCAAGGGTTTTTGTTGGTATTATCATTACAGAACTACGCGCGGAGTACAAAGTGATGCGCGATCACCTTCTTTCATGATTTTCATCTCATCAATCATTACGTCTGCTCAAGGCAAATGCCAGATATCGCCGTAATATACAGTATGAGTTGATTCGTACGAACTTGAAAGATAGCACCCACACATTAAGAGGCCTGCTATCTACGGAGTACAGATAGTACTTTTCACGACTTCAACTGCCTTCGAGCTTGCACAGACTTCATGCTTTGCCTCGGCCTAGCTGATGTTTTACGCTTCAGAGGTCCACCGAGCAAGAAAGCATTCATCGGTGCTCTGGCTCCAATGAATTTTCCCTCTGGGCTGAACACTTCAATCTCAGGGAGATCAGGCACATGCCGTTCTTCAGAGTGGTCTCCATCGCCGGAGCTTCCACCGCCAGCGCCGTGACCTTTCCTGCGACGAACTTGAGCCACCACCTCCACCCAACCGCATCCTTCGATCAGGATGTCTGCCGCCAAAACTTGGAAAGGCAGCTGGTCGGTCTTCAGACCAGCCGCTGCTCGAGAAGTAAGGGGGCCAGCTTGTTTCTTCGTGACATCCCACCTCAACTGATATCTGCCCGCGGACGCCATGTGATCTGCCGCAGAGGACTCGGTGATGACGGGAATCGTGACTCCGCCATGTCCTTCTTGTATCTGAGAGCACTTCTCCGTAGACGTTACGTGCGGCGCCAGCGGAAGAAAAGGATGCATCATGAACACCAGATTTGGAGTGACAGGCGTGATACGGATCAGACCCCCGAGAAGGAGTGACTGGCCAGGCTTGAGAACTTGTCTTTGTGGGGAGACCCGAGACTCCATGATGAGGCCTGATCTATGCTCGGGTCGCACGTACTTTTCCAGGTTGCTTCTGGCAAACCCCGGTAGGTCTATCAGCTCGCCTTTTCCTTTGCCGAACGGAATCCTGATGGGTGAAGCGGTCGTTCCTGGTATAGATGACACCACGGGCATAGCCGGATATTGCACCTCGGGCTGAGCTGGTGGCAACAACGAGGTGGGCTCCAAGTGAGTCTCTTCAAACACGTCTTTGCCGGAAACCTCATCCGACCGGCGGGCAATGTCGGATGTGTCATGCTGAGACGGTGAGGTCGCACTTCCAGATTCTATACTCTGCGTGGTGTCATCTCTTCGTAGGCGGCGCTCGCCGACTCCCTGAACACGACCTTTAGGGTACACAGCCTCGAACAGCTTACTCTTACCAACGTTCACCTTACCGACCAGCCAACCCGCGCCTCCGCGGTGCCAGATGTCTTCTTTCAGCTGCTTGGTCCACCAACCCCTCTTAGCGCTAACACATCTCACATTTCCTAACCTCACGTTCCTCGTGCTGGAGCCAAGCGATTCTCTCAGCACCTCCACCAGATAGGGCATCAGCGAATCCACCTGCTCTTTCTTTGGTGCTAACAGGTCGGAGCGAGTTATGATGAAACTGACCTCGACAGCACGGCCTCGTAGGTATCTCTGGCTTCTCGATCGCCGGTTCTGCGTTCTCATCCGAGGGAGATTGAGGTGACGGGGCAGGTTGGGTATCACAGACATGGGGAAATCCGCGGCATCCACTACATGGTATATGTGATTATGCTTGTGCGGTGAGGCAGCTATGGTTTCTTCAATGGAGCGGACCGAAGGATGATAGATGGAGGTTCCAAAGTTGTGGTGAATGAGATTATGACAGCGCTGGCAGATCGGCGTGGAAGGCTCCATGGTATTGTCGCTGCTTTGCTTTGATGCGCCCAAATTGGGGCCTTCATATGCAGATACTGGCGGTGATGAAGTGGGCATAGTTTCTCGTCCCAGTCTCTCGAGCATGTCGCCGGCGGCAGATTGCAGCGCATTGCTCCAAATTCTGTCTTCAGCATCTTTGGATGCCTCTTTCGTCAGGTATGACCTGACCAAGGATCTCTTTGATGAATAGAACCCAGCCTCTTCGGGCAACGTTGTTTGCGAGGGAGCACCGCATCCAGGGCAGGTGAGCGGAAGGCGACGTTGCCAAGCATGTTCGACCCGCTCGCTCTGTATGTGAGCGATCAAACTGGTACTGAACGCAGAAGCTGGATTTTCACGGCTCGCGAGGCGCCGCTCGCGTCGTCTCGGTCGCGGTGGAGAACGGGCGGAGGATCGTACGGTGGAGAAAAGGAGAGCTGACCGAAGCGACGGGGCACCCAAAAGGTCACAGCAAGTTCGTTTCTGAGTTTGCAGTAATGCAAATGTCATGCCTCAACCGGATAGAGAAAAAGCTCATGGTCGGGAATCGGAATCAACGTCCACGGGTACAAAGGGATGTTTGGGCGGGAGTGATTGACGATCGCATGGTCCAAGCTCCCAAGACCTTTTCATAAGTTTTTCCTAGCTTGAAAGTTGTTACTCCTGAATCCTGATGAGCTTGCAGACACGGCCGCGACCAGATACCACACCATCGGTCTGCAACCCACGACTGTCTAAGCTCTCCTTGTCCCGATTGAAGACCGAGCCTTTTCTCTGATTGAGCAGAATTCGCTCCGATGATCAGCTCGTCGAGAGTGGCCGTTGGCCGTATCGCCCACCGCTCGATTGGTGCTCATCACGCCCAAAGAGCCGTGTCTGCTTGGGCTCATGTGCCTCAGGGGCCTCCAGTACGTTCTGAGCCAGCAACAAAGTTGCAGCCTTGGGAAGCTTACACAACATAGGATGTATGTTATCTCTCTAGAAGCACCCTCGGTCCCTCTTGTCACTCACCGAGTGCGGGCAATAGGCTATTCTAGGTGGGTGCCAGCATTCTGCTTTGCTGTTGACTTGATAAATATTGACTTATGCTCAGGTATCACCGAGGCGTACAAGGCAGACAGCCATCCGGAAAAGATCAATCTGGGTAACTAGGATCCACTCACCAGATTGAGAGCGGGATTGACTGACGAGGTCTTTCGGGAAGGTGTGGGAGCGTATCGAGATGACCATGGAAAACCTTACGTCCTTCCTTCTGTGAGATCTGCTGAGAAGAAAGTTGTCGACTCGGGTCCGGATAAAGAGTATGCTGGCATCACTGGCGTCCCCAAGTTCACGAAAGCGGCTGCTTTGTTGGCTTTTGGTCCAAATTCAGCGCCTCTGAAGGAGGACAGGATTGCCGTGTCTCAGTCTATCTCGGGAACGGGAGCGCTCAGGATTGGCGGCGCATTCATCCACGCATTCTATCCACAGGCGAAGACGATATACATACCCACACCTAGCTGGGCAAACCACAATGCCGTCTTCTCCCACTCCGGGTTGAAGGTGGAAAGATATCGCTATTACAACAAGGACACCATTGGTCTGGACTTTGAAGGCATGATTGCTGATTTAAAGAGCATGCCAAGGAACAGCGTTGTTCTGTTGCATGCCTGTGCCCATAATCCCACTGGCGTTGATCCTACCGAAGAACAATGGGCGGCTATCTCCGATGCCGTAAAGGAAGGTGGTCACTATCCCTTCTTTGACATGGCGTATCAAGGCTTCGCTAGTGGTGATACCGACAAGGATGCCTTTGCCTTGCGGCATTTCATCAAGGAAGGCCATTTGCCCGCTTTAGCCCAGAGTTTCGCAAAGAATATGGTAATAATGTGGCGCCCTTTCCCTCCATCATCGAGCTAATCAGAGCCAGGGCCTTTACGGTGAACGTGTCGGCGCCTTTTCGATCGTTTGCGAGTCCGTGGAGGAGAAGAAGCGCGTGGACTCGCAACTCAAGATCCTGATCCGCCCAATGTACTCCAACCCGCCAATACACGGGTCTCGAATAGCTTCCGAGATACTCAACGACCCGAGCCTCAACAAACAGTGGCTGGGTGAGGTTAAGGGCATGGCAGACCGCATCATCAGGATGCGAGCGTTACTGAAGGAGAACCTCGAGAAGCTTGGAAGCAAGCGCGACTGGAGCCACATCACAAACCAGATTGGCATGTTCGCGTATACAGGTCTGACGGCCGAGCAGATGGACAAACTTATGAAGGAGGTAAGTCTCCGAAGCGCTTAGTGCCCCTTGGTCAGGGCTACTGCGCTTCAGCTACTAACGAACCAATCTCAGCATTCCGTGTATGCCACCAAAGATGGTCGGATATCCGTTGCCGGTATCACATCAGGCAATGTAGGACGCCTTGCAAACGCGATACATACGGTAACCAAGTGATGACAATACCGTACTCACCCTCTTTTCTCTCATGGTCTGGTCATTTCTGCATGAAATGCTGGAGCGACTTTGTTACTACTTTCATAAGGTAGTCTTTGTACAATAGAACATCCAGCTTCTTAAGCTAGGAGACTTGAGTTTTAAATTTTGGGATCGAACATTGGAGGTCCTATAGGAGCTATTACCTATGTGAATGAGCATGGCTGTGAAGAGTCTACATTTCTCAACCACGCCGGGTTGGGCATTGCGACTGAGCACATATTTAACGCAACAGTCTCCCAACCAATGGTCTAATCAAGCTCCACACAAGGCAAATCTACGACATTCAACGTATCATGGAAACAACGCGATTGAACGTTAATCAGAACCCGACCGCAAGCATCAATCCATACCCAAGCGTAATGACGACCACGAAAGCTAAAAGGGAACTGGGTACTCCGCGGGTAATGAAATGCTTAACATGTAGATATCGCTGCCCCGTCTGGGAGTCCTCCATCATGATGGCAGCTGTGGCGAGTTAGTGGAATCGGATGTGATCGAAACAAGTTGCAGGGATTGGGGATGAAGATACTCACTCATATTAGGGAATCCGCTCGTCGGCAAGCCCATTGCCGCTGAGCACATCAGAACGCTTCCCATGACGAGTAGGTTCGGATGGGGGTCGGTCATATGCTGTCCAATGTCCTGGACCAAAGGCAGGAAAATTAAAGCAGCGACAGTGTGACTGATGAACGTTGCGATAACCAGAATGAGGGCCGTGAGGACAACCAGCACCCCATACAAACTGAAATGCTGTACACGCTCGGAGGTAGCTTCGGCAACGGTGTGGAGGAGGCCAGAACTGCTGACAGCCTTTCCGAGGGCGAGTCCACCGGCAGCGAGGATGATGATGGTCCAGAGAAAGTTGTTGAAGTCTTCCTTGGTTAGGATTCCTGTGCCAAAGAACAGGATGAGGGGAATGATGGCGATTACGCCCATGTCACCCAAGAATGGTTCCAGAGGGTGTGAGAAACACCACAATGCTATGGTTACAACCGTAACAATGATGATGAACCACTGAACGCCAGTATAAGGGTCTTTCATCGGCCGAATGGGAACAATGCTGGTATTCTTGCCCGGCTGAAAGGTCAGGAGTAGCAGAATCCAGATGAGAAGAATGCAAAGAATGCATATAGGGAGAGCAACAAAAAACCAAACACCCCATCCGGGCTGAGGATTCATGTGTTGCAGAGCAATAAGATTTTGAGGGGATGCGATGGGAGAGGCCGCACCGCCAATGTTGGACGCGAGTGCAATGCCCAGCAGCAAAGCCTTGGACATTTGCGAGTCCGATGGTAGGTTGCGGAGGATAGGCTAAAGGCAGGTCAAGATGGGAGGCTCCCGCCAGGGACTCGAGACACTGACCTGAATGATCGAGAAACAAAGCACGGGTGCGGCCACATTGCTAATGAACATGCTGGCCACCATAGCGACGAGCATGCTAGTCAGCAGTACCGTTCGCGGTTTTGTACCAGCTTTGCTCAGCACAAACGTAGCCATCCGCTTCGCCACGTTATATTTGGACAAAGCGGCCGCTATGGTGAACCCGCCCAAGAGCAGCATGATCACAGGTGTCCACATGGCAGCAAATACGAAGGAAGCGGCTTCTTTTGTACTGAGCCTCTCATGTGGTTTTTCATCTGAGCGCACCACTCTCAAGATCACTGCGAGGAATGGGACAATCAATGACGTGACAAACAACGGAATTGCCTAGGGGAAGTCAGTTGGACTTCAGGTGCTAAAAAAAAAGGTCTTACCTCCGTAGCCCATAATAAGCTTACGAAAACAACCAAAGCCAGGCAGTTCTGCTGCTCAGGAATCTCCATAAAGGGGATATGCAGAAGAAGGATAAAGACGACAATACTCGCCAAGAGGATGTATGAAACTGGGTTGAGGATCCAGACAGGGCAATGAAATCTGCCAACAGGGGTCCGTATAACTTTGAGATCCGAGAGCGTTTCGTCGCCTTGCTTTCTCGGATGTGTATCCTTCCCGAGCATATGAATGATGCCCATGTTGGCCGCTTGAGCTTTTCTCTCAATGCCGATCATTTCTCGCCAGACAGTGTTGCGCTCCCATACCACGTGCTCTCTTAGATGCAACCGCAGCTCGCGCGTCGCACCCGCCGTATCCCCATTCGTAGCGACTTTCGCATACGCTTGCTCCACTTTGGAGATGTTTTCATTGAGATGATCCGTGGTCTCCTGCTTGAACGGCGGCGCTCGATATACGTTTTGGTCTAGGTAAGATTGCTTGAGACCTCGGTTCATGATCTTGTCGTATTTCTTCAGGACTTTGGCGAAGCCGGTTTTATTGAGCTGGACAAAGGATCGTAGTTCGCACAATGACACATACAGGCTGATGATTCGCTTCTTAAGGCTCACACCGGAATCATACAACGCTGAAATAGACTGTTCCATGTAATCGTCATGGATCTGGCTTGCTCTGCGTCGTGAATTTGGCGATTCAGGCGCATTCCTCATGTCATCGTGGCGGTGAGAATCCCAACCAGCTATGCTTGAGCCAGGCTTACGAAGAGCAGATCGCTCATCAGCTTCCTCCTCATCGCTATCTCCATCTTCGTCAAGTTGTCCGATTAGCGACCGTCCGAGCAAGCTTGTCCGACGTTTCCTTCCCATTCCAAAGCTCTGCAGTAGGCTGTTTTGTCGTGATCGGCCGGCCTTGCTTGAGATGCCGGACCGTTGCAAGCCCTCCAGTTGCTCATTTTCTACTTCGGCTTCATATGACTCTACCTCTTTCAGCAAAGAGTCTAGCTCTCCATATAGTTCCAGCTCCTTCAATTGGTAGAAAGCACAGATCCTCTCCAACTCGTGATCAAGGGCTCGAGTGAATACATGGTCCGGCTCTTCCCCAGTCTCAGGTAGCAGAAGTGACGACTCAATGTTCTGGTGTCCGGGTGGAGGCTTCTGGTTGTTCTGTTTCTCAAGGGTGTATATCCTATCAAATCGTAGACTGTCAGTGACTGACATTTCGGGAACCGCGACGCAAGACTTACAGCTTCTTCAAATTGCTATAGGATATATAATGATTGCTCCAGTCCGCAACTGCGTTGAACTGTAGACTGTGAGAGAACTTCATCACACCTGCTTCTAGAAGCTGCACGAGCTTCCGGTGCCTGTTGGATGTCTCTCGTCGGTCTGCCTTGGCGGTCCCCTCGGTTTCACGGAAAACTGGTACCTCTTGGAGTTCGAGAGTCTCTTCACCTAGCGGAGAAGATGCTTTGCGCCGGGCCAGGATGGGTAGTTCTTGCAGTTGCGTCTGCAGCTCTGGCAGCCTCTGTGCGGTACTTGCTCCGAACCTAGCCCCGGCTTAACGAGCTCGTCGTGCGCTGCTGCTGCTGACCACGAACTGGGCTTGTGTCTTTCTCATCCTATAGCATCGCACAGCAGAGAGCCGATAGTAAGATTTGATAGATGAGTGAAGGTTGAGTATCTAAATAGGTCGCTTTGCGCGGCGTTTCCAGGTACGGCTGTCACGCGTATTTACGGAGTACGTATGTACACACGTCCTCCGTACACCGGACGGATCTCCTGAAGTTCTGGGCCGCATAGACGTCATGTTCACAACGAGAATCCTCACTCCGTACAGGTTGTGCCTTAAATACCAAAAAACAACCGTACGATCATTGGGACCAGTGCTACCATAATGCTATCGGCGTTCAAAGCACGGCCAATCATCGAGCTCAAGCAACGAGACAAGTCGAGAATCGAGTCCATTCTAACTTACGGTACTTCCAGCTTTAAACCTGCCATCGGCCAAACAGTCTAAGGGAAAATAGGTGACCGGGTTCTGGTCGGGTTGAGTACGGGCTCACTGCGCATATATCGGATAAATGAACTTCATACACAAGTACATGCTGAAGACCGCGTTTCGGTCGAAGAGGATGGCACTGGATCCACTCCACAGGCGAGGCCTCGTGTTGTGGATCTTTTGCGCGAGGAGGACAGATTCTCTCGCAAAGCGGTGCAGCAGCTAGCCATGATAAAAGAGGCGAATGTGCTGGTGTCAATGTCCGACAATCATGTCTCAATTCACGATCTTCAGACCTATCAACTGCAGGAGAAGCTCGAGAGAACAAGGGGAGCAACATCATTCGCCGTCACGTCGAACATAATGAAAGATCTTGATACTGGAGTCCCCTCGATTGTGTCCAGACTTGCAGTTTCGGTCAAGCGCAAGGTTCTCCTATGGTCGTGGTATGACATGGAGCTCTCAGACGCCGTATCCGAGATAACGCTTGCAGCCACTGTCAAGTCCATGAACTGGGCGACCGGAACCAGAATGGTAGTTGGCATGGACCCCGGGTTCGTCATGGTAGATATCGACACTCAGGAAGTCGTCGATATCAACAAGCCGGGTAGCATCAGCGAGGCAGGGGGCCAAATCGGCTCACGCTTCGGAGCAGTGAATACGAGCGGGATGGGCTACGTGGGAATGGGTAGCTGGGTCCCTCGGCCAATGGCGACGAATCTTGCCGAAGGGAAAATGCTCCTGGCGAAGGATGTCAATACTCTTTTCATCGACGTGGAAGGTAAGGCATTGGACAGACGGCAGATTCCTTGGGCTACCGCACCGGAGGCGGTCGGATACTCCTATCCGTATTTGCTTTCACTCCATGCGTCTCCGAGGTACACTCTCGACATTCGGAACCCAGACACGTTGTCGTTGTTGCAGTCTATTCCATTACCGAACGCGACACTTCTACACGTGCCGCAGCCTAACATCAGCTTAGCTCATGCCGGTAAGGGATTCCTCGTAGCGAGCGACAGGTGCGTTTGGCGAATGGGAGCCCTGGATTACGATAGTCAGGTTGATGAGCTTGTCGAAAAACTCCGACATGATGAAGCCGTGAGCTTGCTCAACCTCCTAGAAGAAACCCTCCTGAGGGATAAAGAAGGTCGCATTCGCGATATCAAAATGCTCAAGGCTCAAAAGCTGTTTGAATCTCGCAAATACAGGGCTGCGTTGGATTTGTTTACGGAAGCGTGCGCTCCACCAGCCAGGGTGATTGCACTTTACCCTAGATCAATCGCCCACGATCTGTCCTCTAGGGACGATCTTGGGGACACCGAGAATGAGAACGAAGTCGAGCAAGCAGACGTTTCTCATGCTACCGGCACGCAAACACCACAGTTAGCAGCGACAAGCACCGCCACCCACACCCGATCGCTGCTAGGGAAACTCAGACCTGATCAGAAGAAAGCCGAATCTGATGCAGGCTCAACACGCTCTGGAAAAGCTGGTGAAGCTATAGACATTGCGAGGAGTAAGAGCAATACTCTCGGAACCCTTTCTGCGGATAAATCAACAGGTTCGATTGCTCTCATTCGTACGAGAGAACTGTGCTGACAGGGTTCTAGAGAAAAAAGATCTGATTGTTGCAGTTAAGGAACTCTGTCCATTCCTGGCCCAGGCTCGCGTCAAGATACAAAAGTATCTAAATTTTGACGGCTCACCGAAGCAGCCGCTCCCGCCCCTACGTGATGACGATGGGCATGTCAACAAGCCGCCCTTCCACCATTTGATCGCAATATCGCCGGAAGGTAACGAGTTCGACTGGGTCGCTGAGCTCCGTCAAGTGGCAACCCTTGTCGACACTACACTGTTTCGAGCTTATATGCTTGCTCTGCCTTCGCTGGCCGGGCCGCTATTCCGGCTGGATAATTTCTGCGACCCCGGAGTCGTGAAAGAAAGACTTTACGAGAGCGGTAGATACAACGATCTCATTGATTTTCTGCATGGTAAGAAACTGCACCGGGAGGCACTGGAGCTACTTGCGAGATTTGGTAAATCTGAGAGCGACGAGGTGGATGCTTCCTTGCAAGGCCCACGCAGGACAGTTGGCTATCTCCAACAGTTACCGCCAGAGCTCATTGATCTGATTCTGGAATTTGCGGACTGGCCTCTTCGTGTCGACCCTCACCTTGGAATGGAAGTCTTCCTAGCTGATACGGAAAACGCGGAAATGCTCCCGCGACACAAGGTCCTTCCCTTCTTGGAGCGCTTCTCATCGGAGCTCGCCCTCAAATACCTTGAACACATCATCAACGAGCTGAATGACCTTACCCCGGAATTTCATCAAAGACTGATAGACCTGTACATGGATGCTCTCAAGTCAGGTCAAACTACGTCGAAGGTACAGGATGGAGAGACTGTCCGTCTCGGGTTGATAAGCCGCTTCGAGGCTTTCCTAAGGGGCAGTGGACAATACAACAGAGCCAGGGTGTTCCGACAACTGCCGAGTAATGGTAGGTCCATCCTTGAACTGAGAGCAGACTCAACGAGCGATCCTCACTTTTTGTTGCAGATCCTGACTTCCATGAGTCGCGTGCGATTGTGCTTAGCCATATGGGCCAGCATAAGCAGGCCCTCCAGATATATGTTTATCAGATGCATGATTATCAGAGAGCCGAAGAGTTTGTCGCCCCACTCCCTGAACCCGAAGAAACGACTAACTTTGTTCATAGCTACTGCACCCACGTATACTTGACAGCGACTTCGTCAGTCTCGACGATTTTGTCCACGACCCGCTCTGCTGTCTCCAACCCGGATGATGCGGAACCTTCGATTTATCATACCCTTCTGTCGTTATATCTGAACCCACCAGAGCCGCACAAGCCTAATTGGCCTCCAGCTCTAGACCTCTTGTCGAAGCATGGCGCGCGCCTTCCAGCCTCCTCGACCCTCGACTTGATCCCATCGACACTAGCCGTGCAAGAGCTTGAGTCCTATTTCCGCGGGCGCATCCGGTCAGCGAATTCCATCACCAACGAGGAGCGAATCGAAAGCCGGCTTCGTGGTGTGGAAAAGACTGATGTAGAAGCGGCCCTGCTGCTGGGCGAGGGACCCGGGCGTCCCAGAGGATCAAGTCACGGAGGTGGCCGCAACCGGAGAATCGTAATCAGCGAGGAGCGGCATTGCGCGATCTGCCAGAAGCGGTTCGGAGGCAGCGCGATCAGAGTTTATCCCGACAATAGTGTCGTGCATTACGGCTGCTTTAACAAAGCCAGGCAGAGCGTGAGCGTGAACAGATCCACGTTGGGGGTGTGGTGAGTCCTTACGTTGCGTCGAGTGGACGACCCGACCTATGAGGAGCAACTGCGCGGGAACAGTACGTGACTCGAGCGCTGTTATTAAAGGTTGAATCGTCAGAGCACTTGACAATCGAAAACAAGATGGCGAAACTCCGTTGCCTCGTCGACAGCGCATGGCCAAGTGAATACGGCAACCGTCTTCACGACGGTGTCAGTTTCCAAGGCTGTGGGTTGCGTTGAGCGTATGATCCGATGGCCAAGGACATGACCATTGAGGTCCTTATACATCGTTGGTCCACATGTGCAGCTAGTAACTTGACCCGGGAAGTGGATTCAAGCTTTGTTGCGCTCCAGTAGGCAATCCAACCCAGTTCAATCCAAGCCATGTAGGCTTACAACCCTTGAGCATCTTGCTCAACTTCTTCCCCGTAATTCTCTTCCTCTAACTTCTCATTGATCTCTCCTGGTACTGACTGTCCCTTGCGACCGGCGTCAGCAGTCCGCCTCCCATCTTCCTCCATTTTGCAAGTCAAGAAGCCGTTGATGTCTCCTTGCAGCTGCACAACCGATTCGCGGAGACCGGCGATGTAAGCGGCGGCGGTGGTGTGTGAGTCGGTACCGGCCGGGGCGGGAAGCTTGAGCGTGAACATCTGGCGGTTTACGGGCGCGAGAGTATCATTGACGTAGATTGCTGTCAGCTCTCTCTCGGGATTGGGAGCCATCGTTGATGGGATAGGCTCACAATTGCAAGTGGATCAGTGTCCACGGGTGGTAGGTAGAGGCTCCGGTTACCGGCACTCGCCTGCCACTGCCAAGCCTCGAGATGGGCCTCATGTTGCTTCTAAGGTTGAGCGCATTGTAACTACACAGTATCTATGGACATTGTTGTAGCCGAGCCGCCAACTTCGCGCTCTACTGCGAATCTTCTCTATTCGCACCTGGACAGTTCATACATGTAACGATCAGATGACTGGACAATTTAGATGCTCGCTCTCTCTATATGCGGATGATTAACTGGAGAGAGGCCGAAGCTAACCAGCTCATCGCCAGTTTGCGCCGTACAGATGGCTCCCCCACCGGTCTTTCAGACGCTGAATTCGCCCACTTCTCTGGCTAAGAATACACAGGCCGTGTCGCCCCAAGGACACAAGAGAGCCGTATCGGCTTCCAGTGACTCTTCGGATTCCTCCCAACTCACCGCTTTATCCGGCGCAACTCAGTTACAACACCTGGCGCAGCCGCAGCTCGCTCATGAAGTGCAGGACCATCAGTCGACACATGCTCTAGGGGGAGACATGGGCCCAGCTTCACAGAGTCACCGGGTTCGACAATACTCGCAGGGATTCTTTGAACCTTCTCTGCCAACTGCATCTGCCTCTCAGGCGGCTCCAATGGCCAACCTCACCGCATCTCAAATCGCAGCGCAAACAGCCATGCATGTTCGGCAGCAGCAGCAGAACGCGCGAAAGCGCTCGCAGACCATCCCCGATCCAAGCGCATCCACTAGTCCTCCGGGGCGCCTGCATCAAACATCTCCGCCTCCAGTCCCCCCTCTGCCTGGAGGGCATCAGCACTCTGCAGTGATGCATTATCAAAACGGCGTCATCGGCGGACATAGGGTCGCAGCCACCACGGCTGCAAATGCCGCGTTCCCAAGGACTCCACCCTTTGCGGGAGCGACAGATCCTGGGCAAGGCTCAGCTGCCGAAAGGGAAACGAAGCCGGCAAAGGAAAAGTCAAAGATGAAGCTCTTCTCAAAGCCGAAGAGCATAGGCATTTCCAAGGATAAAGAACTGGATAAAAGACTTCCTGCCCTTCCTTCCCCCAACAAGATGCCTTTTTATGGTGCCGGTATGCTGCCAAGAGCGGCAAATTCCTCCTCTATCAGCTTGGTCGATCCGAACACATCAACGCCCTCACTCTACTCTACTGCAAATGCATCAACCTCCACCTTAGTCCCAACCGAGAGACAGATCGCAGCAGAAAAAGAAAGGGAAAAACACAAGCATCATTTCCTGTCCAGACAGAAGCACAGGTTGAAGGATAAGGATGATCACTACAATCTGCCTCTATCCTCGGCAAGCAGCAACTCCAAGCCTACGGCTCCCTACGGCCCACAACCACTCTATTCCTTTGCTGCTCCCTCTTCGCCTGGACATTCCTCGACGTTTTCCAAGTCGGTAAGTGGTCTGGATCTGAGACACGGCGGAAGGGCATTGCGGGAGAAGAAGAAGGAAGAGAGAGCCGCTTCTGCACTAGCTCCTGCGATGGCAACTCCAAGCACCTTGCTCGACCCGGCTTACCGAGACAGAGATCACGGTTCGACATTAGATCGTGCCGAGAGGCCAGGCACATCTGGACTCGGCTCCACGTCCACATCCGCACCCAATGCTCTTCACTTCTCCAACCCCACAGATCATCTTATATCTCAGGCTGGCCTAGCTGGACTGGGATCAAGCTTTGGGCTCTCTGGCCTGGCACCCGACGATGCGTGGCCACTGTTGAAGGCACGCCTACTCAACATCTTCGAGGGCGAGGATCCTCGGCCCCCGATAGAGGACTTCAACGGCCTCGTCTCTGTCCACATACGGCGCTGCATCCAGAAACGCGCACCCACGATTCTGATCGAAGATTTGCGCGAGTTACTCCAAACCGGCTTCAAATCGATAGACCAGACCCTGCGACACGTCCCTGACGAGCGCCTGGTGCCGCACCTGGTACAGGTATGGACGGTTGTCTTCGGAACCATTCTGCCGCTCCTGCAGGCCGTCTTCCTTCCACTGGATCTCGAGTTCAGAGGCCGCGGGCAGATCATGAGCGCGAGAGAGGCCGCTGAATTTTGGGGAGCCGCTTTACAGGAAAGTGACATTCCGACCAACAGCAGCAAGGCCGCCGTTCTGTTGCTAGGGTCCGAAGAGTTGGATGTTCGCCGCATCACGCTCCTGACCTTCCGGGACACGGTCATCCTGCCTCGTAATGACGCTCTCACCGCCATATTTTCTCGTCTCTCCCTGGAGAATATCAACGCCGGCGTCGGTCTCTTCCCGTCTGCGCCGGCAGACTTCGCTTCCGGTGCCACGGCCCATCCTGCGTACTTTCGCCCGGGCACCGCCCCCTCTTCAACCATCGATCCGGCCATCGCCAGCTTCAATTCGACCTCCTCGACATTGCTTGACTCGGCTGGGTCAGGCGCTTCGCTGGGCGCACGATCCCGCGCCACGTCCAACACGTCGGCAGGTTCATTCCACTCCGTCCAGTCTGCCACGGCCGGCCCGCAGGCGGTGCCACCCTCGCACCCACCTCCGCCACCGCCGCAGCCGATGGACTCGGCACAGGTGACGGAGATGGTAGGTCGGCTGCTGCAGTGCGTCAGTGTCGTGGCCAGCGTGCAGAGCGCAGACGAGAGTCAAGCCAAGATGGAAAGGCTTACCAAGGAGCTAAAGTACAACTGGCTCGGGAGGGGTAGGACCGGCAGGCAGCGAAGAGGATTTGTAGGGCCCAAGGTACCCAGAAATGGCAGTGTGTCGGTGGGAGGGCCACGGTAGTGATTCGATTAACATAAGGCTGAATCGGATTCCGGTCTGGTAAGCCCTGACCGGATAGTGATTCCGTAAGCTTTGTGACACCAGCTGATCTCTAACCATGCAGTTCATGGCCTAGAGCATACTGCGTGCATGGCGTTGCCTATCAACCCGACACCTTTGCTGATGATCCAGACGTGTAAGCACAATAGAACCTCTCCCCGAACTGGTTTTCTGGTTTAGTCTTTCTACAGCATCCTCACATTCCCAAGAACATGTTTTGATTCAGGTTTCGATTTGCTGCAAAATAAGCGTGGACGGCCTCAAAATAGAGATACAAGCGATAAACAGTCCCAATATAGCTCATTCCTCCGTTGTTCGTCACGCTCAGAAGGTTCGACTTCCTCGACTCGACTTACGCAGGCTCGGCATCAACCACATGCCCACTCCCTGCTCCATTCTGACCACTTGTGGCTCCATAATTGGGCATCTTCCTCGCGCGTCCCGTGATGTCTCGCCACGTGGCGTTGAACCGTCTGCCGGTGCTTGCCAGAAGACCTTCCTCTTCCTCCTCTTCCAAATCTGTATCCATATCATCCGTATCAAGTCTGGGGGTCCGGAAGAGCGCCGTGACGAAGACCAGAAGATAAACAGCTACAATATCAAGGTCAGCCATGATCAACAGGACTGTGATATGGCACACAAGAGATGCAGATCTGGGTTGTGGTGCTTAATGACCAGAACTTACCGAGGAAGGCAAACTGCGCCCAAAAATCAACAACGCCAAAGAACGGAAAGTTGACCGTGACGCGATTGATAAAGGTACTGACGACGCTGGGCGTGCACACGTCTTTGGCGACGGGGTTTTCAGCGAGCTCGGTGCAGGGTCTGATGGCGCTGGTATGGTTCGTACAGTCCGGTTGCTCGCCTGGATGGAGAGGCGCCATGTCGCAGTACGTCTGCGGGCCGAAAGTAGCATATTGGGGCGCCACAAACATCGCGATAGAATAATTGATGGCAAGGACAACCAGAGTCAACAGCACAGTCGCGACAAGCAAAGCCTGTGGACTAGTGTGGCCTTTCCTGATGCGGAAGATGATGACCCACAAGAAACGAATGCCCACAGTTGCAATTCCGACCACGGAGCTGCAGAAGAAGAGCAACACCAGGAGAAGAAAGATCACGTAGTCGATGGGGAAAACCTTGGCCGATTTGACGAAAATCCAGTTGAGGGGTTGAAATATGTTGATATGGCCCAAAACATAGCCACAACCGGTCTTGCACACGGAGTTTTTGGCTTTGTCGATGCCAGTTATTAGCATGGAAACCCATATCACCAATGCCACAAGCATCAAGAAAATCCCGCCGACCAGCTTGAGTGGGCGGAAGACTGCCTCGGTCTTCATCCAAACTTTCATCGGCCAGCTCTGGCCTTCGCCGCTCGATTCGGCGGCGAGCCGCTCGCGTCGCACCAGCGTACGCTCTTCCCGCACAAGGGCTTCGAGCTCCCTGCGATCACGGGAGTCAAGCCCATCCTGGCGACCTTCATTTCGACGGTCGAGCTGCCTTTGACGCTCGCGATTCTGCTCGAGCTGAGAAGCCGTGTTGGCTGCAAGATCGGGTGCAGAGATGGACGGCGCGGACTTGATGAGTGCAACGGGAAGTAGTGCTAGCCCTGAAGCTGTATAAATCACATACACCACAGTCCCGATGGTCATTAGTAGGCCAAGAGAGAAGGTCAATGCACGCTCTCCGTCTATCTCGAGATCAGCAGACCGAACAAAGCGAGATTGACACACCAAAGAAGCTTACGGTTTTCGCTGAGCAAGTTTTTGAAATAGTCGAGATCCATATGACCGCTGCGTTGCGTGCTTTTGGCAACCGGAACGAAGAACCCGACCAGAAAGAGGATGATGACGAGAATGATGAAGGCGATGGTGTATTTGAAGGCACCCCAGAGCCTGGTCCCTACCGATTGTGTGCCGGCTTCCGTTGCAGCTTCGTCATACTCCTCGTACCAGAAATATGCGAACGGCACGACGATCAGGCACAAGACGGCATCGAGTGAATAGAGGGTGTAATACACAACCTTCAAGGTGTAAACAATGCCGTCGACCTCGTCGGGGGTGGCCCAGTCCTTTTTCCGCCCTTCGCTAGAGCGTGTGGTGGAGGACACGAGGGCGATATCGACGGGCATGAGGAGCACAGTGGCCAGCAGGGCGCTCAGTGTGAGGATGCACACCGTCGTCACCGAGGCGGCGCGGTCTCTGGGTGTCTGATAAACATAGACGAAGATGGCGGCCACGACCAGGAGCAGAGCAATTGCCACGGCATACGCAACCCAGATGAGACTCGTCTGGATCAGCGCCATCTGAGGCTGAGTACAGGGAGCTGGCAGGACTTTTACTGAGTTGATCGGTCAGCTTTCCAGCATTTGTGCAGTTGATGGAGGTGTCGTTGGAGGTAGCGTGGTAGGTAAGATACACGTCTGTCTCATGCTTACCGGTGGTGAGAGAATTGTCAGGCAATGCTATCTTACATAGTACCCACTTCTGTGGACACGCTTGACTTCGTTTATGCCAGGGTGGCAGTTGTTGAAACTTCCAGATGTCGAATATTGCGCTTCCAGTCGCGACAGGATGTTGGCAGTCCTTATGTCATAGTAGTTTCTCCACACGGCAGAGTGCCTTAATCACTCTTGGCGGCCGATCGCCGCTTGGCACTTGAGGACTTGGCAACCGGTTTTGGACTAAATACATCTCTACCCGCATCTATCAGTGTTCTTCTGTCAACCGGTACGCTTTCAGTGTTGTCTCGCGAGTTTCAAACGTCGCTGCGTGCAGGAGAGCCACAGAGGAGACGGCGGAGAGGTCAAAGACCAAAGGAGCCGGAGAGAATGCAGATAGAAACAGGGTTGGGCTCGCCATAGGCAGCCGAGTATCTATCCAGATGCAGTGTTATTCAGAATTGACGCCGCCAACTGCCGTCACGCTCGCTGTCAGCCTCCCTCTCCTCAACGCCGAAGCCAGCAACCTCGTAGTAGTCAAGACATCGCTGCTGCAGATCTTCGAACTCAAACCACAGAGGCCCGGATCTCACATCACTACGAATGCGACTCACCAGCCAGCGAGGGGCGCCGGGCGCGCAACATCCAATGGCGACGCGTCAGGACAGAGTCTCAAGCTGTGCCTCATTGGCGAGTATGATCTTTCGGGAACAGTGACTTCGGTCAGACGAATTAAAGCACTGAATACAAAGTCCGGAGGCGAGGCGCTCTTGCTATCTTTCAGAGATGCTAAGATAAGTCTGGTCGAGTGGGATCCGGAAGCCCACGGCATTGCCACGATATCTATTCACTATTACGAGGGCGACGAGCTGCTGGGAGCGCCGTGGGACGCCGATCTCGCTGGCTGCCAGAGCTACCTCACCGTGGATCCCAGCAGTCGGTGCGCAGCGCTCAAATTCGGGACGCGGAACTTAGCTATCCTACCTTTTCGTCAAGTTGGCGACGACTTAGTGGAAGATGATTATAACCCCGATCTCGAGGAGGCGATGAAAGATGTGCTTGCCCAAGAGAAGGATGATGATGGCGATGGCGATAGCAGTAAGACGCCGTACGGCTCCTCCTTTGTCCTTCCGGTGACTGCCCTGGATCCCAACCTCACACATACAATTCACCTGGCTTTCCTTCACGAATACCGTGAGCCCACTTTCGGTATTCTATCATCCTCGAAGGCTCCCTCTACCGCTCTTCTCTACGAGCGCAAAGATGTCATCACCTACACGGTCTTCATGCTCGACTTGGAGCAGCGGGCTTCCACCACTCTCTTGTCGGTTCCCAATCTCCCATATGATCTCTTCGAGGTCGTTCCGATGCCGGCACCGGTTGGAGGCGCCTTGCTCGTTGGTGGCAACGAATTCGTTCATGTGGATCAGGCCGGGAAAACGAATGCGCTGGCTGTGAACGAATTTGCCCGTAAAGGCTCTTCCTTCCCAATGACGGACCAGTCGGATCTTGCGTTGCGGCTCGAAGGATGTGTTGTGGCACCACTCGCACTGGAACAAGGCGAGGCTCTGATAATTTGCAGGACCGGTAATCTCGCGATTCTAAGTTTTCGATTGGACGGCCGATCGGTTTCCGGCTTGTCGATTCGTCTTGTTGCCCACGACCTGGGTGGGATGATTCTGTCAGCCGGAGCATCGTGCGCATCCGATATGGGTCACGGAAGGCTTTTCGTGGGCAGCGAGGACGCCGATGCAGTCTTGCTTGGCTGGTCTCGGAGGCTGGGTCAGTTCACGAGAAAACGCTCTCACGTGGAGATGGTTGCCGAGGATGACAATGTGTCCCTGGACGAGGAAGACATCGAGGACTACGAGGACGACCTCTATGCCACAGGCTCATCGACGACCATGCAACAGCCGATTGCAGCGCACAATGCCGCGGTGCCAAGCAGCTACTCCTTCGGCATTCTTGACGGTTTGCCTAATGTGGGCCCGGTGCGGGACGTAGCCGTGTCGGCCTCAAGCGGACACCTGAGCGCAGGCCATCAGGCCGCAAACCAAATGTCATATCCTCAAGTCCACTTGGTAAGTGCATCCGGCCGCGGTAAGGCTGGTTGTCTGGCGACGATGAACGCAACGCTTGATCCCAAGGTCCTTCAAACTTTCGAAACTGTTCCTGCTCAAGCTGTGTGGTCGGTACAAGCGAAGAAGCCCGTCCCCAAGAACTATCAAATCACAAATCCCCAACAGAATTCGGACGCGCATCGCGGCTCCAGTGCAGCTTACGATGAGTTTCTCATTGTTTCCCGGCTGTCCAAGGCCGGTGGCGAGGAATCCGTCGTATACACCATTACATCCAGCAGCATCGAAGAGACGTCCAAGGCTGAGTTTGAATCAGACGCAGGCGCCACCCTCAATGTAGGTTCCATGGCTAGCAAGACGAGGATCGTTCAGGTCCTTAGAGGGGAGATTCGAAGCTATGACTCAGGTAAGACTCTCAAATTTGCCTGTTCCGACTTCATTTCTTCGATTCTTTATACATAGGGCTATTTCTACGTATGAAACGGGAGGATCGACGGTCTCCGCTCGGCTTGAGCTGAGCGACTCATTCGGAGCAACAGCCGAGACATGAACGGCATGAGCATTCAGCACTGCTCGTAGTGAACTGATTACTGGACAATGAGAAATACCTCTGCATGGCATCTGCTCCCACAATCCGTGTATCTACGTGTAAAACCGAGCTCGGCAATTTCGTTTCTGATCGAGTGTTGGGTTTGAAGCAGCGGCAACTGTACTACGCGGGACCTTCACAGATTGCTTTAAATGCTAACCTTGCGGTGCACACAGACTTTGGGCTTGCCCAGATATTTCCTCTAAATGACGAAGACTCCGAAGTAGAAGTGAAGGCGGTCGCTGCAAGCTTCGCGGACCCCTATCTGCTCGTGATCCGAGACGATAAAAATTTCATTGTTCTTGAATCCGACAAAAGCGGTGATTTGGATGAAGTCGAGCGCGGCGAGGGTGCTCTCAATGGAGAGTGGCTTGCAGGTTGCCTTTACACATCGCCTCACACACACGGCAAAATCCTGGCATTCCTGATCAATGCCCAAGGGGGACTTGAAGTAAGGCAGTTTGGGGTTCGACATCGTTGAACGGATTATTCTTCTGACGGTACGAATCTAGGTGTTCGACCTTCCTCGCCTACATGCTCCAATCTTCGTGGCGGAGGGACTGAGCTTCTTACCCCCGATAGTCTCGAACGATTACATCCCGCGCCGTACTGCTTCCAAAACTGTGATTGTGGAGGTCATTGTTGCAGATGTCGGAGACGAAACCTCTCAGTCCCCTTACATGATAGTGAGTCAACGTCCGATCACCTGGTGGCATGGCTGACCTGGTAGTTGCGTACTATATCGGGCGACTTGACTTTATACCAACCGTATCAGTTCCCCATGGCTGACTCCTCTCCTCTGTTTGGAAACAACTTGCGCTGGCTTAAAGTGACTCAGCCAATCATGCCACAGCAAAGCGATGACCAGATGGACGGATCTCAGCGATGGCCCCAGGCACCGATGCTGAAAGCATTCCACGACATTGGCGGATATAGTGGCGTGCTCCAGGCTGGTCGCTCACCACGCGTGGTCCTCAAAGAGGCTTCGAGCTCACCGAGAGTGATACGGTTCAGGGCCTTGTCAGTAAGAGATTTCACCAGTTTCCATACTGGACAGTGTGACAAAGGTTTCGCATACTTGGACGCCGGTGTATGTTGACGGTCCCTTGCTTGGAGGAAGTGGACCGATGCTCATCTAAAATGCAGGGAACTCTGAGGATATGTCAGCTCTCGCCTCAGACCCGGTATGGTGATACAAGTTGGGCTGTCAGCAAATGCAATCTCGGCTGCGAGGTACATGCGCTTGCTTACTATCATCCCAAGGATGTGTTCGTGCTGGGGACTTCCGAAAGGTCAGAGTTCAAGCTACCGGAGGACGATTATCACTGGGAGTGGAATAAAGAGTGTAAATCTTGACCTCTGCAGACTGTGTGCGCTCGCTAACAAGATAACCCCCTAGCCATTGCTCTGAGGCCTGATACGGAGCATGGAGCAGTGCAGCTTTTTGACCTTCCAACCGGCGCCATCATATGCTCGTCAGTTTATCTTTCGTCTTCGGTTGGAAACCGTACTGTTTACTGACACCATGCACAGTCATCGGCTAGGTACGGACGAGCAGGTTCTGTGCATCAAGGTCCTTGATCTCGAAATCTCCGAAATTACCCGCGAGCGAAGACTCCTTGCAGTTGTAGGCACCGCCATCGTTCAGGGCGAAGACCTGTCACCCAAGGGATGTATATACATATTCGACATCGTCACTGTCGTTCCCGAACCGGACCGGCCCGAAACGAACCGAAAGCTCAAACTAGTGGTCCGGGAGGAGGTCAAGGGTGCGGTAACGGCTGTATCGTCGATTGGCACGCAGGGCTTTCTTTTGATGGCCCAAGGGCAGAAGTGTATGGTCCGCGGCCTGAAAGAGGATGGATCGCTCTTACCAGTCGCGTTCATGGACACCCAGTGCTACGTCACTGTCGCCAAGGAACTCAAAGGCTCTCGAATGTTGGTACTAGGAGATATAGCCAAAGGTATATGGTTTGCTGGCTACACCGTGAGTGGGAACCCGCATCATCGGTTTGGAACTCGGTGTCCAAGTTGTTGACCCAGCGCCAATCATAGGAAGAGCCGTACAAAATGATGCTCTTTGGAAAGGAGCGATCTCGCCTTGAAGTCGTCTGTGCAGAGTTTCTACCGCATCGGAAGCAACTGTTCATGCTCGTGGCAGATGCAGATTGCAGGCTGCATGTCCTGCAATTCGACCCAGATCGTAAGTGTGGACGCATACCGATGGGAGGCGCGACATTGACAGCCCGGCTCCAGATCCCAAGTCGCTCAGCGGCCAACGCTTGTTACACAAAAGTACCTTCAACGCCGGCCATTTACCTACCACGATGACCCTTCTTCCGTCCACGCTTCCGGCAACTGACAGAGCTACCCAGATTGACAACGGATACATGGACATGGACGGGGCGGATTCACCGGCCCCGCCGGCACAAGTCCTCATCTCCACGCAATCAGGCTCGCTCGCCCTCGTCACCAGCATTGACGAGCAAACTTACCGCCGTCTCAGCGCCGTGCAGGCGCACCTGCTGAACATGCTCGAACATCCGTGTGGACTGAACCCTAGAGCGTACCGCGCAGCGGAAGGCGAGGGCTTCGGAAGCAGGGGAGTCATCGACGGAAGTGTGCTGATGAGGTGGGCAGAGTTGAGCACCCAGCGGCGAGCGGAGGTCTGCTCGAAAACGGGCATCGACGAGTGGACCATCAGGAGTGACTTGGAGCTGGTTAGCGGCGCTGGACTGGGCTACTTATGAAGCTGGCCATGACCGGGGTCTTCGCTTCGGATTGAGTGCTTGAAGGAACTGATACGACATAACACAAGCTTCCGGCCCACCGATCCCACGCAGGACGAACTAGTGACTACTATTCCTTCAGCGGTGATTAGGCGCACCGAAACAGATTCATGTGCCGAATCTTTTACGGGCGAGGACGCGGTTCTCACGCGCTGGAGAGGTGTTTGGACGTGAAGCGTAAGATGCCGTCCCCGTAAGGGAAGCAGTGCCAGAGTTCCTGGTTTATGATGGAACCCCATAACAGTTGTCAGACGGCAGTATAAGCCGGTCGCCATGTAGACCGTAGCCAGTCAGTCATCGGGCTGAACCCGAAGCTGCGAAGAGCTAGATGCTACCGAGCTGTCGTCTCTTACCATCCGTGTCTGGGAAGCACACTTCTTGACATATCAACACATTGTGCAGCGCGACATGATGTGAAATATACGACAGCACTCAAGTTCTCAAAAGAGTGCCGGTACTCTGTTGCTTCGTGCCACATCCATAACACATAGTATTAGTTGACGCAACCTCACTAGTCCAAACAGGTTCTTGTTCCGTTTTGCTGCAGCTCCCGAGGTTGCCTCTTCTCGCCGTTGACGTGGGAGATAAGAGGCGGTGGAAGTGGAGATGGTGTACTCCGTAAGTGCCGGGTTCTTCAACACGGAGTACTCCGTGCCTCGTAGTTCTGATCGTGTCGCCCGACTGCCATCACGTCGGCAAGAAATCGGGCAGGTTGCAAGGAAGCTGGAACACTGCAGCCGCAGCGGCAGCCCGTCGGTCGGTCGGCCGCCTGTCCCAAACAGGCGGGTGCCAACTGGACATCTGGAGGGGCGTCTCCTGGAGTCTCGATAGCCTGACCATTACAGGCATCAACTAGCGAAGAGGCCCGGAGGAGCTGACACTTTCCTCAACCAGACTCGCGAGCGGAGATTCGAGAAGAAGATTGAAACATGTAACGATAATTGTTGATGCAAAAAGGAGTACGGAGTAAAGTAGTGAAGACACGTCGATGATGGCACAGAGGGGTATCCAGCAGCCCGTAGGGATGTGGGCGACTTCGGGTACCGTATACCTGGATATGAGCATGTGCTGGGTGCACGGCGGGGTACTCTGTACATTGGGCTCGGCACACAGTACACACCTGCGCAGTCGCATCGTAACGTGACGGCGGCGGTTGACGGTCTGACGGAATCTCTATGCGAGTCACTTCTCTTCGGCAACATTCCGTGTTGCCCATCCACTTTCATCACCGCCTGCTTTCTTCATTCTCTCCATCTCCTTCAGCGTCTTCTTCTTCTTCTTCTTCTTCTTCTTCTTCCTCCTCCTCCTCCTCCTCCTCCTCCTCCTCCTCTTCTTCTTCAGCTCCATCATCATCGTCATCATCAAGCGTCTTCCACCAATTCTCGGTGCTCTACACGCCGCTGCTTCAATATGCGCCCAATCTAGCTCCGTTGCCGGCGTCTCCCCCGCCATTCTCATCTTGCTTTTCTTCCACGTCCTCGCAGAACATTGGTTGTGGTTGACCGGCCAATAACTGAACGATATCCCCTCTGTCGTCATGGCCATCTCAAAGTCGACGAGAATCATCATCCTTCTCGCCATCGACACCGCTTTCTTCTTGCTCGAGCTGACCGTTGGTAATTGTCGCCCTTCTTTACGTCTTGGGCTATGGTTTGGTTGACTGTGACCCCTCAGGCTATGCCGTCCATTCTCTCGCTCTCGTTGCCGATGCCTTCCATATGGTTCGTCGGCCCGCCTTTCCACATTGTCGCGAGCGCAGCTGACCTGCATCCTCTCCTCCCCAGCTTAACGATGTTCTCTCATTATGCGTGGGGTTATGGGCAGTCAAGGTGGCGAATCAAAAGTCAGATTCGAGAATGTACACCTACGGAGTAGGTTGCCCGCACCCCAAGCTGCGAGCCACGCCTTTCTGATTCTTTTGCAGTGGCAAAGGGCAGAAACACTCGGTGCTCTCATCAACGGTGTTTTCCTGGTTGCCTTATGCATGTCCATCTTTCTGGAAGCAATCCAGCGCATCGTGCAGCCGCAGGAGGTGTCGCGGCCGATGCTGGTCTTGATTGTCGGCTGCTGTGGATTGGCGTCAAACATTATGGGTCTCTTCCTGTTCCACGAGCATGGCCACGGTCACGGCGAACATTCTCACGATCATACACACGCTAGCCAGGATCAACTGAGTGCAGCTGAGGAAGGTCATGCTAGCAATAGCCACAACGGAACTGATGATGACGCAATGCCGGTTGTTGATGAGGACGGGAGCGCTGCCGAAAATGTCCAGGATCACAAAGCCGGCGGGGGTTCCGCGCCAAAGAACAAAGGGTCCGGTCGTAGCGTCAGTGTCGACCTTCCGCGATCTCACAAAGAACGCGAGCCTGGCGTCGGTGCTCCTCTCTCGCGCCACATGTCCCCCGACGACAGGCGGCATGGCCCTGCGCGGCATAGCCGGTCCAGGTCACGGGCGTACACGAGTTTGGACGAGATTCGAGTCCACCCGGCCTCCTTCAGACATGAAATCATCGCGGCGTCGCGTCTCGAGGAGTTCGACTCGGCATCCGGCAGCGACATGGAGGCTGATCACTCCAGCCTTGACGACTCTCTAGCTTCTCCGGCTGAAGATGCCCCTCTGATCTCTCGGTCCAAGAGCGCTGGCTCTGCAAGCCACAAACCTCTGAAGCGTGTCAAGCGCAACGAGGGTACCGGGCAATGGCATGTGGGGCACAGGCACAGTCAGCCCAAGAGCCGTGACCACAAAGGAGGTCATTCCCACGGTGACCTCAACATGCGAGGTGTGTTTCTGCACGTCCTCGGAGATGCCCTGGGCAACATCGGGGTCATTGGTTCCGCTCTCGTCATATGGTTGACGGATTACTGGTGGCGATTCTACGCCGATCCCGTCATTTCCCTACTGATCACCGGCATCATTCTCTGGTCGGCCATCCCTCTCTGCAAAGCCGCCTCTCGCATTCTCCTCCAAGCGGTTCCGGTTGGCCTTAATATCGACGACATCAAGGCCGACATCGATCGGCTCCCCGGCATCGTGAGCGCGCACCATCTGCACGTCTGGCAGCTCAGCGATACGAAGCTGGTCGCGTCCGTGCACGTGCAGGTCGAGTTTGACTTCAAAGGGGAAGGCTCGGCGCGGTACATGACACTGGCGCGGGCCATTCGAAGATGCCTTCACGAGTACGGCATCCACTCCTCGACCATCCAGCCGGAATTCTGCCTGGAAGCAAGCCACGACCACTCCACCACCGTTACCGCGTTCGACGACGACGACGATTGTCCTCTGGAACATGAATCAGGTGCGGCTGGCTCACCCGGACGCGGAAAGAGCAGCAAGCAGGCCAGCAAATGCAGCAGCTTGAGGGGTGATCCGGATGCCTGCCTGCTCGAGTGTGATGAGGAGTGCGGAAACGGGAAGCAGTGTTGCGCTCCGTCTGCCACCCCGAGTGCTCACCACGATGACGACTCGCATAATCATTAGTTGCTGACCACTAGTCTTTTTGGGTACGGGGCACGATCATAGACTCGATAGTCTTGGGTGTTCAACGATGACGGTTCGCTCTTTTTGGAAGTGTTGGCCTTCACTGCGACGATTCGCGTCTCATGTACGACATGTATATATACCTGCTTCTATGGGTCTGTATTTTTCGGCAGGGAGACTGGAAGACAGATTTATGTGCTCAATCGATTTGATTCTCGGCAGTATCGAGACACCTTTTCGAACCGACTGGCTGGATTCGCCGGGTGCAGCGTCGGGCAAGGTGGAAATGCCTCAATGCGCGGCGAGAAGTGGAGCTTCGCGTGGCGGAGGTTTCTAAAAGTGTGAACGGGTGAGTGCCTGGGAAGGAGGACTACTGTACTTGATAAATTATCGATGGAAACGTGAATACTATCTACAGAGGACAGAGTCTCTTTTACTCATCGAAGCTTAGCCACACGCGCTTCTAGATCCTTTACCCAGCTGTCCACGGTCTTTAAATTACCCGCCATCACCTTCCCGCCTTCGCTCATGTTCTTCTCCACGTTTTCAAGGGCCTCGCGCCACTGCCTGATCTCCTCCGCCTGCTCCTTCTGCCGTCGTTCCATGTCGTCCAGGGTCGCGCTCGCGTGTCCCGCACTCGTGTGAACGAGGTGCAGGCTGCGCAGCCGCTCCAGAACCAAGGGCAGCGTGGGCGCGAGCGACTCGATGGTGGAAAGTGTGCCGTACAGGGCGTTGACCTTGGCCACGCGCTCCGGGTCGTCCAGGTAGGATGCGGCATGGCCGTTGCTGGCAGCTTTCGTCCCGGCGACGCCCTTGACCGGCGTCGAAGACGCTTGATGCGCCGCCCGCGTCGCCTTGCGCGCCTCCTCCAGACGCTCCGCTTCCTGGGTCAGCTGCCGGGCCCGGCGGCTGGCCTGGTCCAGCGAGGCGCCTGACGAGGAGAGCGCGGTGATCTGGCGGTCCAGAGCTTCCAGCGTGGGCAGGATCGGTTTCGGCGGCTGCTCAGCCGTCTCCGGCATGTTCCGGCTCGTGAGGCCGAGATGCTTTTCGAGCGTGGAAAGACGTGAGTCGAAATCGGCCGCTCTCGCGAGGACATGTGCATGGTTGTAGAGTCGAGCAGGCTGAGAGGAAGGTGGGCGAGAATCGTGCGTCATGCTGTGTTCGTCCGCTTGATGTGATGCTGCCACCGCCGCCGACGCTCTCGCAAATCGGTCGATCTGTCGCTGCAGCTGCTCTCCAGCCCGCGCTGAGCCGCCACGTCTCGAGACGTACACCGCGTCCAGCGCGTCGCTCAGCTTTGCGACCCTCTCCAAAGGCTCCAGATCCTCAATCCCATCGTCCTTGTTCCCCCCTTCGCCCGAACTCTGACCAGGCCTTGTCCTCTCACACTCAACCCTCACCTCTTCGACCTCTCGCCGTAGCCGCGCCAGACGTCTCTCTAAGCCCTCCTCTTCCTGATCATCACCTTCACTGAAGTCTCCATACTCTTCCTCGACGCCGCCTTGGCCGTCGGTGGCCCTCCTTCGCCGCCGCCGGGCTCTAGACGTCCTGTACGATCGCCGAGTGCGCGGGGGTCCGAGGCGGTCCGAGAAGTCCACGGAACGAGCGTCGACGCGGACGGGCTGGAACTGCGATCGCGCCTGACCGGGACGCAGGCTAGTCCGGTCAATGGCATCGTTGTCGGCCCCGTTAGCCTCGTTGCCGTCTTCCTCGCCTGAATCGTAGTAGGATAGTTCTCCTATGGAGGGTGAGCGAGCTGTGGATGAAGCCTATTGACCTTGGTTAGAATAGTGAGGAGACCGTCAGTCCGATGGATAAAGGTTCTTTGTGAGGATCTTCGTTGCGCGCAGAAAAAGCTTACTGGAATGGTGGAGGTGTCGTCGGTGAGGGATGGAGTCTGATATAGATCCGGAGCGGAATCCTGTCAAGTCAATCTCGTTAGGACGCTTGCTCTTGCTCTTCGCTACCACGACGGAAGAGCCTGCCTACGAGGTCTGGTAATGCGGCGTATTTCTGAACCTGCGCCATATTGAATGCTTGGTGCCCAGGTGGTTGAACCCCCCTACGTTTATTGTATCTCTTGCTCAGTACCTGCCGAGCTTGATGTCTGATACTGTCAACCTTGGAACAAACGAGGAGAAGAGCGAGGTTCGGGATTGTCGCACTTGCTCTCACCCCAATCAATTTTACGCTTCGACACTCGGCTCGCCGGCTGGAGTTTGAATATGTTAAGTTCCCTGCGTGGATTCAGCTGCCCCTACACACTCCACTCTTGGTTGCGCTCTCAGTTGTCTCTGGGCAAGGTTGATGTTCTTGATCCCGTAAGCGGTATGCTTCAATCGTCCCCACCATGAGTGTCGGCGGTAGAGACATATGGATCGCAAAGGGAAGCGCTCTTCGAGTCAAGGCGAGGACTGCCTTACAATGATTCAGAGGGCAGAGGGCAGAGGGCAGAAGCCAGCCAGCCCTGGAGAGATCAGATCTAGTCACACACAAGGTTGCTCTTGTCGATCACGTCTTCCAAATCAGTCCCTTCTGCGACAGCAACAAGAAGGATATTCATAACCTTCACTACGGCAACTACGTGTGTATGTATAGCGGGGAATAATCGTGCAGGCCGTCGATGTTTCGCAGCTTGTGAAGGCTCTATTATGCAGTGGGGAGATGTAGACAATCCCGGATTTGATTTTGGAGGTGTCAAGGCCCGGGGTCTTGCGAAACCTATATTTACCGATTACAGAGTCACAGAGTATACCGAACGGGCACCCTGACCAGTCCGCTCCTTTGAAGCTTTTTCCAGTCGCAGTTCAGGGCAATGAAGCGCATCTGACTCGACATCTGCTTATCATCGGAATGGAGATATCACAAGGACGATGATAGATTGAGATTCCACCACCGTCTTTGGTCTTCACTCTTTCCCTATCAAGTAGGCTTTGACATGTTCAGCATCGACCAAGACGCCAACGGCGGCGACGCCATCGCCAGTCACTCCTACCTTTTCGATGACTCGGCGGATCTGCTGCCGTTGGCGAGCGGCGGGGTCGGGCCAGATTTTTCGCTCAAAGGAGAGACAATGGATGGTCCGCCATTCGGCGGCTTCGATCATCTGGACCTGTACGAGCATTATCACGAGTCCGGTCCCTCTTCAGTTCAGTTCGGGGAGTTCAACGAAATATCCGATCGAGGCGGGAGTCACATGAGTGGTAAAGAGGAGGCCGATGGCTGCCCACCTAGATTGAGTGCAGGTGGCGCTCATGGAGGAGCGACTGGTGTGTCATCTCTCTATCACGACACTGCGTTGCATTCTCGGCGACCGTCTGAAAGTCTGGGTGTACCAGGCGACCACGAAAAAGCCAATGCCCACTCCCAGAATGAGCCCGAATCCCTCAAAGTGATTCTGAAGATCCAGCAGCAATCTTTGACGACCACTCAATTGAAAGCCCGAAACACGGACCCTCCGCATAGTGGACACGATGGATTTTCGCGCAATGGCTCTCCAGAGCGAGGTGTCAAGACAAGTCCTATTCAATTTGTTAACACCACTGCAATTGGGGCGGCGCACAACATCTCGACATATAGCCACCGGAGCTCCGGCAAGAGGCTAAAGACTGAGGCTCGTCCCAAATCCTCCATTCCGTCATCTATACGGCAGTTAGAATTTGCCCGTCAATGCATCCTCGCAGCTTACTCTTCACGGCTGAACCCGTTCACATTGCACCCGGGTGAGTATAACCTGCTCGGTCGACACATCACTCGCTCGCAAGTCACGATATATCTGAATATTCGAAATGCAATCCTTCGCCTCTGGACAAGGAACCCGTTGGTGAGCGTGACCAGAGAAGAGGCTTTAGGGTGTGCGAGAGAAAGCCGGTTCTTCAATCTTGCCGATGTGGCCTATCAATGGTTGCTCAGACAGGGCTATGTCAACTTTGGCTGCGTTGAAGCAACTCCATATACGTCTGGATCCGCCACACGCACGCGCGAAACCCAGGGCAAACGCGAAACGATTGTCATCATCGGTGCCGGGATCTCGGGTCTAAGCTGTGCAAGACAACTTGAGCACTTGTGCTCGGAACTCGGAGACAGCTGGGCGGCGAAAGGGAGGCGGCCGCCTAGAATCATCATACTGGAAGGCCGCAACAGAATAGGAGGTCGAGTGTACTCGCATCCCTTGCGCAGCAAGTCCGCAGCCACTCTTACAGACGGCCTGCGAAGTACCGCGGAGATGGGCGCTCAGATTGTCACGGGCTTCGAGCACGGGAATCCCTTGAACATCATCATACGCGGACAGCTCGCCTTGCGCTGTCATGCTCTGAAAGACAACTCAATTCTATATGACTATAACGGGGAGGTGGTAGACAAAGGCAGGGATGTAATGGTGGAGAGGCTCTACAACGACATATTGGAGCGTGCTAGCGTCTATCGAACGAAGCCTCAGCAAGCCCGCACAATAGAAGGTGACCAAAAGCTCATAGAAGCGGGACGGGATCCGAGCACTGACAGTGGACCGGCTATTTCCCTGCTCGAGAGCAATGGGACGATTGAGGGGCCTCAAAATCCTGGTATCGAAACCCTCGTGGGTGCCGCAGACGACCATACATCACCTACCATCGACAAGCTGGCGGGCAGAGCATACTTCCTCGGTGGATCGAATCCAAAGGTCCCCGCAGCAGAAGCGGCACGGTCAATCGGCTGGCAACTCAAGCCTGATATCTCACCCCAAAAATCGCTGGATTTGACTCCAATAACAGAGGCCACAAACTATCCAACTCTCGGCCGAACCATGGACGAGGCCATCCGACAATATCAGGACCTTATCGAGCTAACTCCGCGCGACATGCGTCTCCTCAACTGGCACCATGCCAACCTAGAATATGCGAACGCGACCAATGTCAACCAGCTGAGTCTTGGCGGCTGGGATCAAGATATAGGAAACGAGTTCGAGGGGGAGCATTGCGAAGTCGTTGGAGGATATATGCAGGTTCCTCGCGGTCTTTGGCAATGTCCAACACAGTTAGATGTGCGGTTCAAATCAGTCGTCAAGTCTATCAACTACGGCGGACCCGGGAGCAGCAACAGACTCGCCAGAGTTGTTTGTGAGAATGGCGATACGTTTGAAGCGGATAAGGTAGTAATGTCGGCGCCTCTGGGGGTCTTGAAGGAAGGCACTATATCGTTCAAGCCACCTTTACCGGATTGGAAACGTGATTGTATCGAGCGACTCGGCTTTGGTGTACTGAACAAAGTAAATTCTCACACTTGTTCGCCCCTCAATGAATCCTCATCTAACTCGGCGTAGGTAGTCCTCGTTTACGAAAAGGCTTTTTGGGAACAGGGCCGCGACATGTTCGGCTTGCTCAACAAGGCGGACGTCCCCGGGAGCCTGGTTCAAAAAGACTACGAATCTGAACGAGGACGGTTCTATTTGTTCTGGAACTGCACTCATACAAGCGGACGACCAGTTCTCATTGCGCTCATGGCGGGTGATGCCGCTCGACAGACCGAGGAACGGAGCAACGAGAGCCTCGTCCAGGACGTCAGCGCCAGACTAAGCAAGATTTTTGCTCCTGCGCAAGTTCCTGAACCATCAGAAGTCATCATCACCAAATGGCGAAAAGACCCGTTCGCTCGAGGCAGTTACTCGTACATGGGACCTGAGACTCGTCTGGGTGACTACGAGCTGATGGCACAGCCGGTCGGCCGGCTGCACTTCGCAGGAGAAGCCACGTGCGGCACGCATCCGGCCACTGTCCATGGTGCATACTTGTCCGGGCTTCGGGCGGCATCTGAAGTCATCGAATCGTTAGTGGGCCCGATCGAGCCGTCGCAGCCACTGGTGCCACCCAGGGTGAAGCAGGAGGTCACCACTGATGGTGCAAACAAGCGCAAGCTGGACGAGAGCGGTCGAAATGGGACGGAAGAGGAAAGACGTGAGCCTGACCGGGCGCACGAGGCTGCAATCATTGATGCAATACTCGCCGAAATCGGAGAACGACCGACGAAGCCTGGAAGAACCACCGCAAACCCGTTTCTCATGTTTCAAAAGGATCACTGGAGCACTTGCAAGGCACAGTGTGATGAGGCCAGACAGAAATCTTCCGGTACTTCGGGTGCTAAAGCCTCGAGGAACGAGATTCGGGCGACTCTCGGCCAGATGTGGCGGAAGGCCGCGCCAGACGTCAAGCAACCGTACCTGACGCGCGCCCAGAGCACCAAAGAAGTCACAAAGGCAACCATGTCTGACTTCAGAAAGAGCGAGGCCTCATGGGATCTGGAAGCGGCCCGAATCCGGAAAGACTACATAGAGCGCAATCCTTTACAGCGAGAGTCGGAGAGTCGGCCTGCGGGAGGAAGTGTGACTGATCAAGGAAGCAGGCGACGAAGTAGAAGACAGAGTGACTGATGAAGAGGGTCATGGCTTTGCTATACTGTAAATACATATATATTGCCGCGAAATGGTGGTACGCCGCCATGTTCTCTGAATCCAGTCTATATACCCAGCACGGACGAACAGGTAGACTCATCCCAATCTTGTTATTAGAATGCTACGAACTAATAACATCAAGCATTGACAGCGAACCAACACGACGTTCGACGCGTGAGAAGGCAACGGCCAGTGGCAGGTTAACAACGGCGTTGGCTCGGCCTCGCGCTCCGCAAAAGCCGAACCACGCCAGCCCACGCGAGAACGTTTCTGTAGCATTAGCCCACATGCACGCCACTCCGGTGAGCCCGGTCTAACCTCCAGCTTAGGGGTCAGAATGTCCTTGAGCAGCCATTTGCCCATCTTCACCACACACTGCTTGCCTTGGGTCCTCTTTGCTACCTAGGTCACTAGCTAACGCGCTCGCCCATGTTCTCTCACTCTCGCACTTACCACCAACCGGGAAGCCCAGCGCAGTGCTCCAGCTGGCCGTCGGAACGGATACTCGACGGCACCAAGCAGCTCGGCGCCGCCGGCGCCTTGGGTGCGACAGGTGTCTGTTGCAGATGAAGCATGTCTTCATTTCTGAGTAGATTGAAGGCAAGCGCGGTGAGTGAAGCACGTTGGCGTTGTCCGGTCTGTCCGTCGCGCTGACGGTGCTCCGCATGCAAGAATTCTTCGATTCCTTCCGCGGCCAATGCCCCGGCCAAAAAAGACTCCCAGTCAACGCCGCTTGAGAAGCTTCTCGCGGACGCAGGCCCCATCAGAGCCGATGGGAGTGACAAGTTCTTCGGGTTCGAAAACGTAAGCTGGAACGTACTCTGCTTTTGGCGCAACAGACTTGCTCACACCCTGCTCGAGAGCAGTTCGGAAGTACATGGTACGGACGAACTGATGTTGAGAATGCAATTGCCGGCTCACCAAAACGTCCAGTTACTGCAACTCGATAATTCAGTGTCTATACTATTCAGTTCCGTTCCGAGAACAGGTCCTCAACTTTCCCAGTCGGACTTTCTCCGACGACATCCATTCTCAGCAAATCACCGCTCTCCCACAAATAAACACCGACGTCGATCTCTCCAATGGAACAAATGCCACGGTATCCCCAACCAAAAATAAAGCGCTGCTGCCTGGTTCGGCGCAAGCGTCTCCACGCAAGCCGTCGCCCAATGCGCATACTCTGACTCCCATTGCGCTGAAACCGGAGGACAACAAGGACTCGCCCGAATACAAGAAGAAACAAGCAATGGTCGTAGGGCCAGTCGTCAACATGGACTATGAGAACTCACGCAGTTATGGCATGCCGGAGTCACTCTTTACCGCCCTAAAGGACATCTTCGAGGCGATCATCGCGCACAAATCGCGGTCCGGAGTAGTCAGTCCCAACAAGTTTTTGGAGATACTGAAGAGAGACAATGAAATGTTTCGAACCGCGATGCATCAAGACGCGCACGAGTTTCTCAATCTACTCTTGAACCAGGTGGTTGAGAGCGTAGAGGAGTTCTCCAAAAACGCGGGAGACTCGGACAAGCAAGGGTCCATCTCTAGCAACGGGACGGTGCTTCCCATCTCAGCTGCTGCGGCCATGTCTCTCCCCAGCAACCAGGACGCTAAAAGTAACACTGACTGGGTGCACGATCTTTTCGAGGGGACTCTGACTTCCGAAACGAGATGTCTCACCTGCGAGAATACCTCTCAACGGGACGAGGCCTTCCTTGATCTTTCGGTCGACCTGGATCAGCACTCCTCCGTGACATCATGCCTACGGAAATTCTCCGAAGAAGAAATGCTGTGCGAAAGGAATAAATTCCATTGCGACAACTGCGGAGGTCTGCAAGAGGCCGAGAAGAGGATGAAAATCAAAAGATTACCTCGGATTTTGGCTTTGCACCTGAAGCGCTTCAAGTATACAGAAGACCTGCAACGCCTTCAGAAGCTGTTTCATCGGGTTGTGTATCCATACTACCTTCGACTGTTCAACACGACCGATGATGCGGAAGATCCGGATAGACTTTATGAACTGTACGCTGTGGTCATACATATCGGTGGCGGTCCGTACCACGGGCATTATGTCTCCATCATCAAGACTCGGGACCGCGGCTGGCTTCTATTCGATGATGAGATGGTAGAGCCGGTGGATAAAGGGTTCGTGCGAAACTTTTTCGGGGGCGAGAACCTACTCGCTTGCGCCTATGTTCTCTTCTACCAAGAGACCACCGTGGAGGCTATGCAAAAGGAGCAGGAAGCTGACAGCTTGGCGGCTATGAGTGGTGCTTCGGAAGGGCTTTCTGACGCCCAACCAGCAGGGGCGAAGTTGAATGGGGCATCGTCGACGAACGGTCAATATCCGGGTCCCAATATCACTTCGCCTGTCATCGATGATAGGGAACAGTTTCCGAACCTCGATCACGCCATCACAGCACCGTCACAAACTCCGCAAGCTGTCGCTGAGTCGCTCCCGCTAGAGACCACTGTCACTTCTCCGACCTTCTTGGGTTTGGGTCTCAGAAAGGGCGAGGTGAAGTCCCGAAAAGAAGCCGCCAAGGAGGAGAAAGCACGAAAGTTGGCGGAGAAGGAGCATGAAAGAGTGGAGAAGCAAAAAAGGAAAGATGCAGAGATTGCGCTGAAAGACAGCGACAAAAGATATGAGAATAACCCTGACACAACCAATACCAACGTAACGCACGCAAACTCCGAGGCGGCTTTCGTGTCAAGCAACGCGCTTGATGAAATGCTGTACGCTAAAGAGAATGGGAGTGGCATCATGAGCGGAGGCTTGCACCGCTTCAAGCAGGGCAGCGTCAGCTTACGTCAGAAGTCCAGGTTTTGGTCGTCTAAAGACAAACACGAACGAGACCAGCCCGAAAAGACTGAAGCACATGATGGCCATGAGCCAGTCTCTACAGCAGATGAGAAGCGGGAGAAGCCAAAGGCAGGACGCTTCAGCTTGAGTAGAAAAAAATCTACTTTCCTTTGATACGATCTTGAAAGATATCTAATCACGAGAGATCCAGAGTCAAGCCATGTTTGAGAACCCTTCCAGGCTGCAGTTTGGTCGAGATCTTTGACTGGTGTCGCGAATAAAGGAAGAAATATTTAGTTTCCGGACAGTGTAAGGACATCCAAGGAAGTTACGGGGCGCACCTGAGGCAGGTATCTAGAAAGGTCAGCACGTGCATCGAGCTTGTATGATTAGTTGCTCTCGCAGAACTGTTCCAGGTTTGGGGTTTCCTATGCAGGTTACCGAAACTCTCATGTGTATATAGTTCCAGGCCGGCCTGACCTCTTCTCGCCGTCTGACCGTTCGTCTAGACTTGAGGCATAAGTGTTGTGCGTTCGGACTTGGCTTTATTGTCTTATGTACAATTGAGCCTCACAGCCCTGCCTTCCCAGAATTACATCCCAGTTCAAACATCCGATACCGCGGTCCAACGTCCGTGAGCTCCACTAGAAGCGTGCAGCAGGCACGTCGGCAGGTAATCGGTAGGATCTGACAATCGGTAGAGAATTTTCCATATCTTGCATCGCTGCTTCATAGCTGAAAGCCTTCTAAGGGGATGATGCACTCGAAGAAGCCCTGGGCGAAGCTAGGGAACACTGCGGAGAAGTGTTCAGTCCACCAGCCGAGGTTTTCTGTCGTGCTTGGTGCGACTATAGAGCTGGGATCCTTTCTTCAATGTTCGTTGCAATCCACCAGGCTGTGTATGTGATGCGACTGGCCATTGCACGAACATGCCATTCATCCCAGGACGAGTTCGTAGATGATCACAAGTGTGTTGATTGCTATTAAAGGTACTAATAGCAAGGACACCAGGTTAGCCCAGAGCCCCGATATTATAGTTGAGTAGCCTTGATGCGAGGCAACTGTAGGATAGCATACTCCTCATCAATGTCCGAACAGAAGCGATGAGATTTATAATCTTCGCTTTAACGCTTGTCGTATCCTGCACGCCTCCGAATCCTGGCTCCGAGACGTTTCCCCATCCAACTACATGTTTGACTTTAGCCTGAGAACTGAGGAGGATTTGGATTGAAGGAAGTGTTCTAGCTCACTGCGTGCGAGGAAACGGTCTTCAGAAAGGATTGCTATAGCGTTCACAAGCAATACGGACACTGCTAAAGTTAATAACGGCTGTGGGAGACTTCCGAAAACGCTCTTACCATAGAAAAGGCCCCCCAGGCCAAAGAAGAGCATACTCGAAATCAGTCCATGTAAATCACGCAGAAAACTTCGGATGTCCGCAGCTAGTAGGCAAAATGGCCTACTGGCTACCTAATCGATGGACAACCCAAAGACCGATCAGGTTCAACCGAAGTTAAGCCGGCGCAGTGGTACCACCTGTACGGAGTACCAATCCACAACACTGATCTTTTAGGATTTTATTAATCAACTTCGAACTACAAGAGCAAATGGGCTGGGGAAATCAACCAGAATGGGAGTTTTCTGTAACTTCATATTCACCTTGGTGATTCCTGTTGTCATTCTTACACATCTCTTCTGGTCCCCGTTCACAAAGGTAGAAGAGTCTTTCAACATCCAGGCAATTCACGACATCCTACGTTATGGGATGTCATCCCGTAGCATCAGTCAATATGACCATACCTCCTTTCCGGGATCAGTGCCACGTACATTCATTGGAGCTGTTGTTCTATCGGGGTTGTCCAGACCCTGGGTCAATTGGATAGGGCATTCCTCACAAGCTCAAATACTAGGTAATCCGTTTTTCCAGAAGCCAGCCCTGCCTGTTCGGCGGGAGGCTGGAAGTGCCAGTGCTTCAATGACTTACTTTGGTCTTAGTGCGCGCCATTCTTGGCCTGATGAACGCTTGCTCTCTTCTATCAATCCGGAGCGCGATTGCCGAATCATTCGGCATTGCAGCTGCGAACTGGTATATAGCATTGCAAGCTAGCCAATTCCATGTGATGTATTATGCTTCGCGAACTCTTCCGAATATGTTTGCCTTCTTCCTGAGTAGGTCTTCTTCGCTCTCATGGAGGATCGTACTGATAATGCAGGTAACTTTGCTTTACGCAGTCTGATCCTTGCGACAGCATTGCCTCTAAATCCAGGCCGGGTCCGGAGCCGGGTCCGTCTTGCTCTATATCTGTTGTCCATCTCTGGTGTTATTTTCCGATCTGAACTAGCGATTTTGCTGGCTGCGGAAAGTCTTCTTCTCCTGGTTCGCAAGCGCATCTCTTTAGTCGACACCGTCATTCCATCTCTTCTCACCGGCGTCTCCATCGGTCTCTTCTTGACCGTACCAATTGATTCTTTCTTTTGGCAAACCTTCCCTCTCTGGCCCGAATGGGTTGGTTTCTACTACAACACCATTCTTGGCAAGGCTTCGGACTGGGGTACTTCTCCCTGGCACTTTTATTTTTTGAACTCCATCCCTCGCCTCTTGATGAATCCAGCCGCCTTGTTGGTCTGCATTCCTCTGGCTATCGTTGTGCATCCTAAACGTGGCGCACTGGTCCAACTCATGATACCCTTGCTAGCATATGTTGCGGTCTACAGCGTTATCCCCCACAAAGAATGGCGATTCATCGTGTACGTTGTCCCGGGCCTGACCACAGTGGCAGCCGCAGGCGCGGCCTGGATCTGGATGCGCAGGTTCAAATCGATCCTCTACCGCGGCCTTAGTGCCGTGCTTCTTGCCTCTACTCTCGCATCTTTCGTGGCAAGTTTCGGGCTTCTTGCTGTCTCTCGCTTGAATTATCCGGGTGGCGAAGCCCTCTCACGACTACATCAGGTCGCCCACACCTCTAAGGGGGTGATAAGGGTACATCTGGACGATTTAAGTTGCCAAACTGGCGTCACACATTTCCAGGAAAATGGGTTGCTGGGCGTTGAAAGGACTACAGCATGGATATATGACAAGACCGAGAACGAAACGCAACTTCTGGATCCCGCATTCTGGCAGCAATTCGACTACGCCTTGGTTGAACGGCCGGAAAGGGCGATTGGTAAATGGGAAATAATGGATGTCGTTTTTGGATTCGCTGGGATCAACCTGGCGCGACCGAGCAGTCAACAAAGGGACAACACCTTCTCATACCCAGGAAATGTTTTCAATGCAAAGCAGTCGACAATTTCAAGGTATTGGCAAATCACCGAGGTGTTTCTCCGCGAAAACGTTACTTTCGGCTGGTGGCCTACGATCAAGATGCAGCCAAAGATAACGATTCTGCGAAGGCAGGACACGACGACGCCGGTGCCTCTCTAGCAATACGACATTGCGAAGCACCATGGTATTCTTCAAACATGGGCATGCAAGGTGTTATTGGTAGCAAAACTGACGACCTTAGTCTACATAACCCTGTGATAAGACCAGCTGCCGAAATATGAACGTCTCACCCGTCCTTCGAAGGAGACGGATATTGTTCTGGACTTCAATATCACTCACAGGGTCGAAGATCGACTTCGTCTGTGGAGATGCATGTCCATTGGAACTTCGCCGCCCATACCTTTGGGTCTTTCCCTACTGAAGGGGCCATGGTCTGTCGTCCAGCGCCTCGTGCGTCTGCAAAGGAAGTTCCACTACCCCCTCGAGGTTGCAGCTAGGAACAACCTGGACAGAGAAAGCCTTCGCCCCTTCCACGCATGGCGCAAAAAGCGGCGACTACGCTCAAGATTGAATCGAATATTGCTCAACTGCCCCTCGTTGGTGCGCGGCACGAAACTCGGCGCTTTTAAAGAGAGAATAAGGGTCAGGGAATAATTTCACACAGCTGGCGTGTGAATTTAGCTTGACCATCATTCGGCCAAACGCATGGCCATTGTGGAAATTGGGACTCTCCAGAATCGTGTTACGCTGCGAAACTGCCCAGTGTAACTCGGGTCCGGCATCGCTCGTGCAAGTGAGACACTTTCACACTGTAGCCATGACGGAAGCATTCTTATACCAGCTCAACAGCGGGTTTTCACCACTTCGAGTTTCGGTCAGCTCCACATGTGCCCAGCTTCGAAGAAAATCTTCTTGACTCAGGACTCGAGTCAGCTTCCCTGTGATTGCGCGATACGTCTCCTCCATGACCCGGAAGTCGGTAGGAAAAAATATATCAAAATAGCCCTGGTGTACCTGAATAACAATTCATGTTAGCTCACCGCGCCAGGAGTAATGGCCGTATGTGACTCACTAGTGGAGTGCTAACAGGCACTGTTCTTCGTTTGTACCTGGTCTGAACCACGGGTGCATTGATGCCTTCAATGGCACCAGGTAAGCTGTTGAAGTCACTGCAAAGAAGTTTGTGGCCAGGAAAGTATTCATGCAGTATCTCGAGGAACTGCATCAGTCTGCTGGGTATATATTCCGCCGCTGCAAGATTTGGAGCAAAGGGCAAGTTGTGACGAAGACGACGCAAGAATCGAGAAGTCCTCAATGGGTGGTTGACGGATGAGGAGCAAGCGGACTGTCTGAGTCGAATGTATTTTGCTGCTATGTGATCGATGTTTGGAGAATAGAATTCGTAGAAGTCGCCGAGGCTATCGATGAGGACGCTACCTTGCAGAGGACGGTCGGTTCTCGGATCGTACCGAATACAATCGTGTGCAAAGTTATCGAACACCTCAAGGGCCAGGAAGAAACATGGAGATGACACGTAGGTTTTCCAATCGAAGATGGAGGAGTTGATGATCTCGACCTTGTCGGCATGGTCACGAGCGAGAGTGGAGCTCCGAAGCTGCTGCGCCTGAACCGTCGCGAGCGCACTGGAAACCTCGATAACCTTGAACTTGGTTCGCGCGTAAACTTGGGCATCCGTTCTGCGGATGTAGTCGAGGATGTTGAGCATCAAAGTACCGTTGCCCGCACCAATCTCATAGATCAGCAGGTCGTGGTACGGATAAGCCGAGAGCTTGTAGTTTGCGACGAGATACCGTGCGAAGGCTTCCCCATAGTACGGCCGAAAGAGCTCAGTGGGAGTGTGCCAAAGCTGCCGAGTCTCATCGAGCTTCTGCGCATCAAGAGCGTCCTCGAACTCAGTGTAACGCTGTCCAAAAAGTTTGTAGAAATGAGGTTCGTCTGCTATCGAGTTGAAGTTGAAGGGCTCCTTTAGTGAGAAGATAACTGCTTGCTTTGAAAAGTATCCGTAATTTGGGTTGTAAAGGCTGTCTGCCATGAAGCTGTCAGCTCAATCGCACCATTGTCTTTGGACTCTACAATTGAAACGGAGTGTTGACCTTCAATGAATTCGCGCATGAGCATCTTGATCCGCTTCGGGCGCTCTCTTCTGCCTTTCAGGTCTGCCGCCGTGGTGTATGGATACCTCTGAAACTCCTCTGTCTTGTCCTCCGGCAACAATTGAGTCCGCTGTTGCCATGAGCTCTCGTTGTGGTTGCATCTTCTTGCGATCTTGCTTCCGATTCGTAGAGGAAAATGGCGACCGCAATGCGATCCATGTGCATGATGTGTTGTGTTTCGAAGCAGGTACGCTCCATGGTGAAGACATCGCTGGACTGCCTTCCATGATGGGGCTGATTCCATATAGGTGATTGTTCGTTGCAGTTGGAGGTGTGTATGTGAACTCGAGCGCCGTACAGTATTCTCGCGTACAAATACCCGACGGCAACCAGCACCGCTGTTTCCACGTCAATGGACAGCTACCATCGGGCTTGCATAGTGGCTGCTTTTTTCACGGGTGTTGCTCTAGCCCTAGCCCTGAAGGATGCCTTGAATCATTTCCAAGGAGACGCTGGAGACCCTATTGGCGATGATATATCTGAATCACCCAACGCCCCAAGCACCCTATATCCTACTAGACTAGATCTGCAGGACAACACAAACAGGTCGGTCAAAGACACGGCGGAGTCTACGATCGCACTAGGAATAGAAGGGTGTATCGGCAATACACCCTTGCTTAAGATCAAGTCACTGTCGAAAGCAACTGGCTGCAATATTTTGGCAAAGGCAGAGGTATGGCTTTGAGCGCTGCTCTCACAACTCGAACGGAGATATGCCGACCATTTTTCAGTTTCTGAACGGAGCGGGGAACAGCCCGAAAGATAGGGTGGCATTGAATATAATCAAAGCTGTAAGTCAACACTTTGTGGAGTAACGCGTGCTGATTGCAACGATGAGGCCGAAGCGGAGGGTTTGCTGGAGCCATGGTCAGGCGACACCGTATATGAAGGTACCGTCGGCAGCACAGGTATTTAGCGCGCTCAGGGCCGGTGCAGAACTTCTGTCCTGTCACAGTGTCATCTCAGTGAATTATGAACGAGTAGCTCATGCCTGTCTAGGAATATCGTTGGCGGCTATTTGCAGAGCTAGAGGTTACAAGGCTCACATGTCGGGCTCCCCCATGCGCATTGAAGAAGCCCTCTCAAACATCAAGTTCCTCGCTGACCAGTCAACGCAGTTGCATGCCCGATGACCAGTCTACAGAAAAGTCGGACTTGTTGCTGAAACTGGGTGCCGAAGTCGAGCGAGTTCGTCCAACGTCAATCGTAGACCAGAACCAATTCGTTAACAAAGCTCGCGCCAGAGCTGCTGAGCACACCGCGGATAGCAGTCGCCAGGGCCGCGGCTTCTTTGCCGATCAGTTTGAGACGGAGGCAAACTGGCAAGCTCACTTCAACGGCACCGGCCCCGAGATATACTCTCGAACTGGTGGACATCTTGATGCATTCGTGGCCGGCGCGGGCACAGGCGGCACGATTTCAGGTGTTGCCATGTATCTGAAACCGAGGTTACCGAAGCTCAAGGTAGTCCTAGCAGATCCACAGGGAAGCGGACTCTTCAACAAGGTAAAGTTTGGAGTAATGTTTGACCCTGCGGAGAAAGACGGGAGCAGAAGAAGACATCAAGTGGACAGCATTGTCGAGGGCGTTGGGATCAATCGCATGACGCACAACTTCGAGGCCGGAAGAGCGCTGATTGATGACGCCATAAGAGTGACCGATGAGCAGGCCATGGAAATGGCGAGATGGCTCGTTGAGAAAGACGGGATTTTCGTTGGTAGTAGTAGCGCAGTCAACTGTAAGCCCTCCGTGTTCTTTGGAGCTCCTCGAGCTCACGAATGTCTCAAGGCGTTGCAGCAGCAGAATTGGCACTTCGACTCGGACACGGTCATACCATAGTGACTGTGCTGTGCGACTCCGGTACAAGACACTTGTCGAAGTTCTGGGCAGCAGCTGGCGCTATTGGAGGAGGCTCTCAAGGTCTTACCCTGCAACAAATTCTTCGCGGACAGTCACTAAACGCAACATGACCTTTGAGAGCGCTCAGGGAAAGCCTTGATGCGAGGGTGAGCTGACTTAAACCTCTGCGAAAACTCCGTCGAAAGTTTCCCGCCTCACTCGATGCCAACAAGCCACAGGCTGCACCCGGCTGAGCCTGGGGTCAAGCTAAAGGTGTGAACATTGAGGCTTGCTTCAGCAGGAGACTTTGGTGGAGAAAGTCAACCTTCTCCCATACCCATGAAGCTGGCTAGCTCGTCTTCAGAATCGCCGTTTTCGAGTATTCGCCTCTTCTTCGTAGGCCTGCAAGACGAGTTCTGTTTTTGGGATGACGTAACTAGTGCGGGCGTCGTTCGTTTTGAGCTTCCAGCATGATTTCGCGATTCTTGTTTTGAGGCAAGTAGAGTAGCACCAGCACCGTCAGGTGTGGCCACTGTTTCCCTGGAGTATCCCCGGGCTTTGTCTTTATCTTTGATACTGCGAGCATCTGGACTCGATTTCTCGCCAAGGGACTGTGGCTTGACGAAATGAATATCGCGGCCTTCTCGAATATGTGCTAGAGGTCGAATACTTATTAAGGGAGATACTTTGGGCTGCATTGTGACACGAGTCCTAGAGTCGATGGGAGATGATAGACTGCGCTTTTGCAGCTGATGGTATCTTTTCTGCACAGCCGAACGCTGTTTTCCCGGAAAGTGCTGCGCGATATCGTCCCAGCGCTGACGATGAAAGTTCTTGAGCTTCAAAATGACTTCATCATCGTTTTCCGAGAATCCAGCTGATGTTGAGCTCGCTGCGTGCGAAATCTTCAGGCGCCGTTTCGTGTTGGCTGAATAATTTGGATT
>QQTW01000096.1_pt1 | contig 48092 bp, 33 predicted proteins | sample 1904831 | NCBI WGS metagenome assembly QQTW01 (sample SAMN09435610, study PRJNA476489) | Subsurface metagenome, whole genome shotgun sequencing project.
ATTAATTATACATTCCTGAATTCTGTATCCTGTATTCAGTAAAGCGAATAGGAAAAAAAGATATATAAATAATTTTGTGTACCTACTTAGTGATTTTCTTTTTAGTGGCTGCATTAATTGTGGGAAAGATGCGGTCACTTAAAGTGCGCGCTTGCTGTGCAAAAAGAAAAGTAACCGCTCCTTATAGCTATATGGAATTCAACCACAGTAGCTCCTGCCGTTTGAGTATATCATGTCCGGTTAAAGACTTAACATATAAGCCCTTACCCGGCCCTACCGGACACCCCTCAAACACGCTTGGGAGAGGGGATGGGGGAGAGGACTGGTTATTATAACTAATCAAACGGGCATGATATTATTTCTATATAATGCACGTAAACTACGCCCTCAATTTTCCTTAGTTTAAGGAGTACAAAACACGACCGCAAGGGTTAAAATTTCGGAGTAAGTTTATATTCTTTCGGTTTTACTAAGTGCCGAGCTAGCTTCTAAACTCGATTTTATTTATTAAAAATGTCATCAACGTAATTCCCAGCAACCTTGCTGGGAGCGGCACGAAAAAATTTTGAACAGGTGTTACCAAACTTTTAGCTCAGACACAGGTGGAGAAGTGGGACGCAAAAAGTCTTCGTAATCGCTAACTAAAAATTTAGAGAAGCCGCATTAAATTTAGCAGGATAATGTATTGCTTTATTTAGGATTAAGCAGCTATCAATCTAAGTTATTTCAACTCGATAAGCAATTTTCAGCTAAGTTGGATAATGGGCTATACTACAATACGGTTCAGTTAAGCTCAAAAATCAATTGCGTAGGTTGGGTGTAACGTTCGCGTAGCGTGTCCCCTTGGGACTCAGTGGAACCCAACATATTTGTTGGGTTACGCAACGCTTGTCCCAACCTACAATTATCCTTAACTGAACCGTATTGGGTTATACTAAACCGATAACCATTTATATCGTTGATGAACAAAGCAAAAGAATCAAAACTTTATCGAGGCTTGATCAACATTTAAGCATGAGCGAAAGAATACAAACTTGTTCCGAAACTTAGACCCTTACAACTGTGTTTAACACTCCTTAAAATTGGTTCTTACAACTTAAGTAACAGCAATGAAGTTACAGTGTGAGTAGATTTTCTTGCTAAAGTGTAAAAGGTTCCCTGAATCAGGGTTTAAAACTGAAGAGGTGCATTTTATGTTTTTGCATAAAAATGTCTCCGGATTTTATTGGGTTTATAACTAGATAATTGTGGCATTAGGAATAGGTTGTACTTGCTTATCCAAGCATTCATGACTACATAGATAACGAATAAACCCTTTGCCTAACTTTCCATAATGAGTGAAAGATGTGAAAGCAGTTAACACAAACGTTAAGCCCTTCATAAAGTCTTAAAATGTTGGGCAGGTTTGAAATAGACAACTAATTACATGCCGTAAGGATAGAAAGGGCAAAATGACTTTAACTACAGCTACATATCAGGTTGATGCAGCAACAACTAAGTATCAATTAGAATTGGGATGTCCACATCCTTTGGGTGCGACTCCGGACAGAGACGGTGTAAACTTCTCAATCTTTTCACAGCATGCTACATCTGTCGAACTTTTGTTGTTTGATAGGGATGATGCTCCGGAACCTATACAAATTATTCAGTTTAACCCAAGGATAAATAAAACCTTCCACTATTGGCATATCTATGTCAGAGGATTGAAGCCAGGCGCTCACTACGCCTATCGGGTTGACGGTCCTGACGATTTACACTGGACAGGACACCGCTTTAACAAAAATAAGGTATTGATTGATCCCTACGCTAGAGGAAACACCAACACCCTTTGGAAGCGCAGCGATGCTTTAGGGTCAAAAGACAACCTAGCTACCTCGATGCGCAGTGTAGTCATCGATATATCGGATTATAACTGGGAAGGCGATCGTCCCATTAACCGACCAATGAGTGAGACCATCATTTATGAGGTGCATATTGGCGGATTTACTAAATCAGCTTCCTCTGGCTGCAAAAATCCTGGTACTTTTTCTGCAATTATCGAGAAGATTCCTTACCTGAAAGAGTTGGGAATCACAGCTGTTGAACTCCTGCCAATATTTGACTTTGACGAAAAGAACAATCTCCGAGAAGTTAACGGCAAACCACTGAAAGACTACTGGGGATACAACCCACATAGCTACTTTGCTCCTGAAGCTTCGTATTGTGTTTTCCCTGATGTAGGAAACCATATCAGGGAGTTTCGGGATATGGTCAAGGCGTTGCACAAGGAAGGAATTGAGGTCATCCTGGACGTGGTCTTTAACCACACCGACGAGGGAAACCATGAGGGTCCGCTCATTAACTTCAAAGGCTTTTTTAATAGCATCTTCTACCACCTAGTGCCTTGGGACAAGCAGTACTACATGGACTACTCGGGGTGTGGAAATACCGTCAACTGCAATCACCCAATAGTGCAGAAGTTGATTGTAGATAGCCTGGAATTTTGGGTGAAAGAGATGCACGTTGATGGTTTCCGGTTTGATGAAGGCTCTATTCTCTCCCGTGGCCAAGACGGAACACCGATGGTCAATCCGCCGGTAGTATGGCAAATTGAAACATCCGAAATTCTGGCCGATACCAAAATCATTGCTGAGGCTTGGGATGCTGGAGGACTCTATCAAATTGGCGATTTCCCAGGATATCGTTGGGCAGAATGGAACGGACGCTTCCGAGACGACATCCGGCGCTTTGTCAAGGGGGATCCAGGAATGGTTGGGGCAGTCGCTTGGCGGCTTGGTGGAAGTGCTGACCTTTACCAAGCAACCGGACATTTACCGATTAACAGCGTCAACTTCATCACCTGCCATGATGGGTTTACTCTTAATGATTTGGTTTCGTACAATGACAAGCACAATGAAGCGAATGGTGAAGACAATCGGGATGGAATTAATGACAATTTGAGTTGGAATTGTAGTGTTGAAGGAGAGACTGATAACCCAGAAATCGATAGGTTGCGTCGGCGACAGATTAAAAATTTCGCAGCCATTCTCATGCTCTCCCAGGGTGTGCCAATGTTTGTAGCTGGTGATGAAGTCAGACGTACCCAAAACGGCAACAACAACGCCTACTGTCAGGATAATGAGATTAGTTGGTTTAACTGGAATCTTGTAGAGAAGAACGCTGATATTTTCAGGTTCTTCAAGCTGATGATTAATTTCCGTAACTGCTACTGCCATTCCGCTTTACGCCGTCGTTATTTTTTTAATGGTGAAGTTAATGAGCGGGGCTTAACAGACATTCATTGGCATGGTTGCAAGTTGTTCAGCCCGGGTTGGCACGACCCTGATGCTAAAGTTCTCGCATTTACTCTGGGGGGCTTTGAAGGAGAAGCAGATATTCATGTCATGCTCAACATGTACTGGGAGGATCTCGACTTTGAAATTCCTTCTATCGAAGGTAGGAAATGGTACAAAGTTGTAGATACTGCTCTTGCTTCTCCTATGGATATTGTGGAACCGGGAGAAGAGACTGTAGTTTCAGGTAATGTCTTTCCTGTTAAAGACCGTAGCGTTGTTGTTCTCATTTCCAAATAGTTTCCAGTTAATCAATTATCAATTCTGGAGGAAATTCAATGAGTAATATGAGCTTTTCGCTTTCTGACTTGATTGCTGGGTATGTTACCGATTTTGATTCAAGCAAGGGAGAGATTGGTACTTTCGGTCTCAAAACGTCAGATGGTAGGAAATTTGAAGTAGCACTGACCTCAATGACGTATGCTGAGCTAGTGCGCAATCTGGATGAGCCTTACTTTGATTGTACCAGCAAGATAAGTTCAATGCTCGTTCCAAATTGCTACCTTTTCGTGTATGGCATTTTCTATCCTGAGGCGGGTAAGTATAATTTTGAAGCTAAACACATAGTTTTTCTGGGCAGGAAAGAAAATGAGTATCTTTTTGAAAAGCAAGACTGGTGGGTCAAGCAAGTAAAAAGCCTTGCCAATTTTTACCTGAAAGCCCAGTTCGAGGATGAGGAAATTGATTATCGGAACTATCGCACTGGTCTCGGCTTAGTTGGTTCCAAGGAAGATAGTAATCGTCAGGAAACAGATACTATTTCCCGCCTGGTTTACGGTTTTGCCACAGCTTACATGATGACCGGGGATGACCGCTACTTAGAAGCTGCAGAAAAAGGCACTGAATACCTGCGCGAACACATGCGTTTTCTGGATGAGGGCGAAGGGATTTGCTATTGGTATCACGCCATTGAAGTGAAGCCAGATGGGAGCGAACAGAAAATATTATCCTCAGAATTCGGGGATGATTATGACGCTATTCCAGCTTATGAGCAAATTTATGCGCTGGCAGGTCCTACCCAGACTTACCGCGTGACTGGCGATCCGCGCATTTTGAATGACATTGAGTTGACCATAAATTTATTTAACGGCTATTTCCTTGACAAAAAGGAATCTGGAGGGTTTTTCTCCCACATCGACCCGATTGCTCTGAGCCCTTACTCTGAAACTTTGGGTCACAACCGCGCCAAGAAGAATTGGAACTCGGTAGGTGACCATGCTCCTGCTTATTTGATTAATCTGTGGCTGGCGACTGGTGAGGAAAAATACGCCAATTTCCTTGAGTATACGTTTGACACCATTGAAAAACGGTTCCCGGATTACGACCATAGCCCGTTTGTTCAGGAACGTTTTCATGAGGATTGGAGCCACGACACAACCTGGGGATGGCAGCAGAATCGAGCCGTGGTAGGGCACAACCTCAAGATTGCCTGGAACCTGATGCGGATGAACCACCTCAAACCAAAAGAAAAGTATATTGCTCTAGCTGAAAAGATTGCACAAATCATGCCTGCAGTGGGCAGTGACCAGCAGCGTGGAGGGTGGTACGATGTGGTCGAACGCAGCCTCAAACCAGGACAAGAGGTACACCGCTTTGTCTGGCATAACCGCAAGGCTTGGTGGCAGCAAGAACAAGCTATTTTAGCCTACCTCATTCTCAATGGCTCACTTGACAAAACTGAGTATCAACGTTGGGCACGTGAAGCGGCAGCTTTCTATAACTCCTGGTTCCTTGATTACGCGGGTGGGGGTGTCTACTTCAATGTTTTGGCAAATGGGCTTCCCTACTTGTTAGGAACTGAGCGAGGCAAGGGCAGCCACTCGATGAGCGGTTATCATTCATTTGAACTGGCGTACTTGGCTTGCGTCTATACCAACCTACTGATTACTAAGCAGCCGATGGATTTGTACTTCAAGCCGAAGCCTGGTGGTTTTAAGGACAACATCCTGCGGGTTGCACCAGATATCCTGCCACCAGGCAGTGTGCGGATTAGCGATGTCTGGATCAACGGGCAAAAGTATTCCGATTTTGATGCAACAAACCTAACGGTTCTCCTGCCATCTGCTCAAGACGAACTAAAAGTTCGAGTGAGGCTTCTTCCAACTCAGGTGTCTTTCGACGCAACATTACTGGAAGTAACTGATGGTATTGCTAAGATCTCCTTAACTGGGTTACTGGATGCCAGTGCTGTGGAACGTTTTCAGGAAGTGTTAGCATTAGCAACAGAAAAACCACTGCTACGCCTCGTCTTGCTGCTACAAGACTTGGAATGTATTACTACTGCTGGTTTGCGGGCCCTTATTTTCACTAAGCAAAAGCTGGGATCTAATGTTGACATTTATATAGTCGGCGCTGCGGAGAACGTAAAGCAATTCCTTAAGACGAGTGCATTCTGCGAGGGCGTCACTGTGTTGGATCGGTATGAAACTGTCGAGATGGCGAGCGTGTAAGTTCGGTTAAAAGACATTTTAGTAGTTCTAAAGGCGTAAGGATAGCAAATACGTAGTTATCGAAAGCTATTTAGGACTACTTCCTACCTTTAATAACACCGCTACAAAATCGTGTGTGAAAAATTCTCGGTAGAATTTTAGTATATTTACATACATAAAATTTAGCGGAAAGGAGCTATATATAATGGCTAATCCTGTACTACTTACGGTTGATGATGACCCTGGAGTTTTACGAGTTATAGAGCGGGATCTCCGACAGGAGTATGGCAATCGCTTTCGGGTACTGCGAGCCGACTCAGGTGCGAAAGCCTTGAATGTGCTGCAACAGATAAAACTGCGTAACGAGATGGTTGCGCTGTGCCTGGTAGATCAACGTATGCCACAGATGACAGGAGTGCAGTTCCTCGAACAAGCTATACAGGTATCCCCGCAGACAAAACGGGTCTTGCTAACAGCTTATGCGGACACTGAGGCTGCTGTCTCTGCTATCAATACAGCAAAGATCGATTACTATCTCATGAAACCATGGGAGCCACCACACGAACTTCTATACCCAGTTCTTAATGATTTGCTTGATGATTGGCTCTCGTCATACCGCCCAACGTTTGAAGGGATTCGCGTTATTGGTTCCCGTTGGTCGCCCAAGTCTCATGAAATAAAGGACTTCTTAGCCCGTAACCATGTGCCTTATCAGTTGCTGGACATTGAGACAGAGGAAGAGGCGCGCCAATGGGTTTCCTATACCCAATGTGATATTTCGGACTTGCCACTAGTGATATTCCCCGACGGTTTGTACCTGACACAGCCAACGTACATCCAAATTGCCGAGAAAATTGGGTTTAAGACGCGTGCCGAAATGCCCTTTTATGACCTAGCGATCGTGGGCGGTGGTCCGGCGGGGTTGGCAGCAGCAGTCTATGGGGCGTCTGAAGGTCTAAGCACTGTGTTGATTGAAAAAGAAGCCTCAGGGGGGCAAGCAGGAACAAGTTCCCGCATTGAGAACTATTTAGGCTTTCCAACTGGACTTAGTGGAGGAGATCTGGCTCGCCGCGCCGTCACTCAGGCCAAACGGTTCGGCGTAGAAATTCTTACGCCTCAAGAGGTGACCAGCATTGTCTTGCAGGATCCGTATCGCATTGTCAAGCTGACGGACGGGACACAGTTAAGCTGCCACGCACTGTTGATTGCGACTGGCGTCTCGTACCACAAGCTTAACTTGTCCAACATCGACAAACTGACTGGAGCTGGTGTGTACTACGGCGCTGCAATATCCGAAGCGCTCTCCTGCATGAATGAAGATGTTTATATCGTTGGCGGGGCTAACTCAGCCGGACAAGCGGCGGTGTACATCGCTAAGTACGCTCGCCATGTAACTATGCTGGTGCGTGGCGACTCGCTTGCTAAAAGCATGTCAAAGTACTTGATTGACCAAATCTTGGCAATAGAGAATATCACAGTGCGGTTGCACTCCAGCGTTGTCGAGGTTTATGGTCAGAGCAACTTGGAGGCGATCGCGATCGCCAATGCTAAAACCGGCGAACAGCAAACTGTTTCCACAAAGTTGCTGTTCATCTTAATCGGTGCGAGACCACACACTGATTGGTTGGGTGGGGTCGTGGAGAGAGACGAACAAGGGTTTATCCTCACCGGACCCAGCCTGATGCGCGATGGACGATCCCCAAAAGGATGGAAGCTTGATCGCCACCCCTTCCTACTGGAATCCAGTGTACCAGGCATCTTTGTGGCTGGAGATGTGCGTAATGGGTCGGTGAAGCGAGTTGCTTCAGCGGTTGGAGAGGGTGCGATCGCTATTCAGTTCATCCATCAATATCTTAGTAAGGTGTAATTATGTTGGACGCTTTGCGCCAGGTGTCGCTGTTTGCAGAATTGACAGATAAGCAATTGCAATGGTTGTCTGAACACGGTCGCAAACTGTCGCTAGTTCCGGGAGAATACATAGCCCTTGAGGGAGAACCCCTAGAGAAATTCTACGTGCTGATAGAAGGCGAGATTGAACTGACAAAAAAGGTCGGCAATGCGGAAAGGCGTGTAATGACCATTGGACCTGGAACATATACTGGTCATGAGTTAATCTTATTAGACAAAGCTCACCATCTCACCAACGCACGTGCTGTGAAAGCAAGCTATCTGTTAACATGGGACAAAGATACTTTTTGGGAAATGCTCACAACCTGCCCTTCGATTACACGTGACCTTCTAACCATCACGGCGCAGCGGTTACAAATCTTGGAGACAACCTCACTACACCACGAAAAGCTAATTGCACTCGGCACCTTAGCAGCTGGTCTTGCCCACGAATTGAATAACCCAGCCACAGCCGTCTGCCGAAGTGCCTCGCACTTGCAGGAGATTTTTAAACAGTTGTTATCCTTTGCATTCAAGCTTAATCAAAAGCAGATCGCAAAAGAGCAACTCTTGTTTCTTGACAAGTTGTTACGCAACGCAATCTCGGTTGCCAAAACATCATCCAACTTAGATCCACTAACGCAGAGCGACCGGGAGGACGAGGTCACAGCCTGGCTGGACTCACACGACGTGCCTGATGGCTGGAAAATCGCCCCCACCCTAGTCGGGGCAGGAGTGGACACTCAATTGCTAGATAGCGTTGTGGAGCATTTGACTCCTGAATCTGAATCGCTCGGCGAAGTGCTGACTTGGATCGAGGCAACGCTAACAGGGGTTAGTCTGTTGGACGAGATCGACCAAAGCTCGGGGCGCATCTCCGAACTGGTCAAAGCAATCAAAGAGTATTCGTATATGGATCAAGCTCCGATACAGGAGGTAGATGTACACCAAGGACTTGAAAGTACGCTGACTATTCTGGGTCATAAGCTCAAGGGCGCTATAACTGTAAGGCGCGATTATGACCGGAGCTTGCCAAGCATCTGTGCTTATGGTAGTGAACTCAACCAAGTGTGGACCAATCTGATTGACAATGCCATCGATGCAATGGGTGGACAAGGAAAAATCTCGATCCGCACAGCACGAGAGAATAACTGCCTGCTGGTGGAGATTACCGACAACGGTCCGGGCATTCCATTAGAGATTCAGGAGCGCATTTTCGAGCCGTTCTTTACTACCAAGCAGGTGGGTCAGGGAACCGGCTTAGGTCTGGTCATTAGCTACCGAATTGTTAACAAACATAAAGGTGACATCCGTTTCTTTTCCCAACCAGGAAACACCTACTTTCAGATTATTCTGCCCATCGCTTTGAGCGAAACGACAGCTAGATGCCAAATAACATCAGGGGAAAACGCAGATATGCAATCTGAACATATTTCATTAGGGAGTGTATGGGATGAAAAAATGGCTAAAATCACCTGAGTTGCGCATTGGTGAAGGTAGTGAAGAAGAACGGCATGCAACATGGTTAGAACTTTTTTTTGACCTGATCTTTGTGGTGGCGATTTCGGAACTGGCCCATAATCTCAATCGGGACGTTTCACTGTCAGGCTTTCTTGGCTTTCTGCTGCTCTTCATACCGATCTGGTGGTCCTGGATCGGCGCTACGTTCTACGCTAATCTATTTGATACTGACGACCTAGTACACCGACTGCTAACGGCATTACAAATGGTTGCAGTTGCGGCACTGGCAGTGAACGTACATCACGGCTTGGGGGAAAATTCAGATGGCTTTGCCCTCTCTTACACTGCTGTTCGGGCCTTGCTCGTCGTCGAGTTCCTACGCGCTGGACGGCATATAGTTGCAGCGCGGTCACTGACTACCCGAATCGTAAAGGGATCTGGACTGGCGGTATTAATCTGGCTGGTGTCGGCATTTGTGCCAGTACCACTGCGATTCGCGCTTTGGATGTTAGCACTGACAGTGGACTTTTGTACGGTAATAACAGCAGGAGAATCTGTGCATGTGGAGCTAGCTCCCCATACTTCACACTTACCTGAGCGTTTCGGGCTGTTCACCCTAATCGTACTAGGCGAGACAGTCTTAGCAGTAGTTAATGGAATCGCGGAGCAGCAATGGAACATCTCGTCAGCGATCGCTGCTGTGTTTGGTTTAAGTATCGCTTTTAGCCTGTGGTGGCTCTATTTTGACAACCTCGGTGGTTCAGCAATCCAAGCTGCCCGTGCGTGCCGTCGTATGGGAGCCTATCAGACTTGGGTCTATATGCATTTACCCCTAGTCATTGGTCTTACCGCTACTGGAGTTGGTGTGGAACACGTAGTGTCAAGCCCAAAGGGACTAGCACTACCGTTAGCTGAGCGCTGGCTAATTTGCGGTGGTTTGGCTCTTTGCTTGCTTGCCCTCGGGGTCATCTATCTTACTGGTTTAAGCATTAACGCCAGACTACGGTGCAAAGTTCGGGCAACATATCGCTTTGTGGCGGCGGCTGTTGTTCTGCTCCTTGCCGTAGCTGGTGCTGGTTTATCACCTGTTAAGCTGATTGGGCTTGTAGCTGCGGTCTGTGCTGTTCAAATTATTCTTGATCTGCGTCAGGCTACTGCTTCTTCTTAACGGATGCCAGCGGTTTTGTCAATTTAAGTTAGGATTGGCAACATTAAGCACTCTCTTCCCTGTATGCTAATATGCAATTAGTCCAGGATAGGATATGCTTGGCATTAAGGCTGGTTGCTGCTGTAGACGCAAGCGGAAAAAGTCAAGACAGTACCAAATGATAAGTAGAATCGAAACAATGCCAACTTGCTCCGAAATATCGACCCTTGTGACCGTGTTTTGCGCTCCCTAAACTTATCATCAAATACTCAAAAAAAAGTTACTAGCATTTCCAGTTAAGAATCTAGTGTTCTCAGGAAATTTAACCAATATAATACTCAGAGCACTTGGAGTAAAAAATCGCAGTTTTCCTCGAAGGTGAGTTCATTACTACACTAGCGTGCGCCTGCGTTACTTCCATCCGCTAGTAAGTGTTCCAATCAGTTTTGAACAAGTTCATACTGCATTGGCGGTTCAATTTTACGCCAAGGCGATTTAGAATTCGAGGATCGTTAAAGGCGCACTCTGCCATAGGTTGTGGCTACTAGTCCCTATATCAGGTACTACCAACTTAACTGTTATGAAGCTTGATTATTGAGACTATAGTCAAAAAAATTTGACATTATCAACGAAATAATCAGCTTTTCACGGTACTCATGTCACCTGATTGTTTCAATAAAACTCAGAATTGATTTTAAGTTGACAATACCCTGTTAATTGTTAGTAACCTGATAACTCTCGTTAACGAAGATTTAAATCATAGTTAAAAATCATGAGCAATCAAACGTTTGACTATATTGTCATTGGCGCTGGTGCAACAGGCTGTGTAGTTGCCAGTCGTCTGAGCGAAAACCCTGCTATGAACGTTCTTCTGCTGGAAGCAGGAGACACAGATGACAAAGCCGCCTTCCGCAATTCAGACTTGCGCTCTTTTTTCGTAGACGCATGGAACACGGATGCTGATTGGCAATATGTCACTGAGAAAGAGAGGTATCTAGGTGGACGTCAGTTGTCCATTACACAGGGTAAGGTGGTAGGCGGTAGCAGTTCGCTTAATGGCATGATCCATGTGCGAGGGAGTCGGCACGACTACGATTACTGGAACTACCTCGGCTGCTATGGTTGGAGCTATCGTGAGGTATTGCCTTACTTTAAGAAATTAGAAGATTATGCCGGTGGTGCCTCAGAATATCATGGGGTTGGTGGTCCAGTTCGCGTTATTGACCATACAAACCCAACACCCGTCTCCCAAGCGTTTCTAGAAGGAGCGGTCGAAGTAGGGTACAATGCCTCTCCTTGGGATTTCAACGGTGCCCAGCAAGCGGGTGGTGCGGGTTGTTATCAATATGCTCACACTGAAGATGGCAAGCGGTGCAGTGCCGCCGTTGCGTACTTATACCCGGCTCTACACCGTCCGAACTTGACGCTCCAACCGAAGGCATACGTAAGCCGTCTCTTGCTGGAAGATATGCGTGTCGTGGGTGTCGAGTATTTCCAGGAAGGAACTCTACACACGGTTATGGCAGAGCGCGAAGTTATTTTGAGTGCTGGAGCATTTGCCACACCCAAGCTGCTCATGCTGGCAGGAATTGGTTCGGCTGACCACTTGAAAGCGCACGACATTCCGGTCTTAGTGGATTTGCCAGGGGTTGGGCAAAACTTGCAAGATCATGCACTGCTCGACATGGGATACGAATGCAAACAGGAACAGCCTATACCACGTGTAATTACTGAAGTAGGGTTATTCACCCATAGCCGTAGTGGCATGGAGAATACTGCGCCTGATTTGCAGTTCGTGTTCAGTCCCTTTTTATTTGGCAAAGAACTTTTCATCGGGGGTACACATTTCAACTGTTGCCCGGTGCTTATGCGTCCGCAAAGTACGGGAAGTGTCACTTTACGTTCCAAAAACCCATTGGATAAAGCGCTTGTTCGAACCAACTATATGCAGTGTGATGCTGATATGGAGGCTGTTATAAAGGGAATTGAAATTGCCCGTGAAATAATGAATACGCGTCCCTTTGCTAAAATTGGGATTACAGAACTGACGCCTGGACCACAGGTCAAGACAAAGCAAGAATTGCGTCAAAGCATCCGTGAATTGTGCAGAACTGAGTGGCATCCATCAGGCACCTGTAAAATGGGGCGTGATGCTATGGCAGTGGTAGATCCGCAGTTGCGGGTGTATGGAGTCGATGGGCTGCGGGTGGCAGACGCTTCTATCATGCCGGCTGTTACAAGTGGCAACACACATGCGCCGTGCCTCATGATTGGTGAAAAAGCGGCAGATATGATTTTACAGGGGTCTGATTCGAGATCGCAGCGTTTGAGTGATGAGCAGTACCCTTATTCTCAATCTTTCGGGGTACGTTCCGAACTCGAAAAAGCTTCGAGAGTAGTTGCAATGTCTGAGAAAGTTAGAGGGTAAAGCTTAACCCGAAGTTTATCCCAGTGGGGTAAACTTCGGTGAACTCAAACCCAGTTACTGGGTTAATTTATCCTAACCGTAGCTGCTGAACACAAGGTGACGAGCTATACAGCCCATTGGTATGTATTTGAGAATTTCAGGATAAGTCTATGCCGATCACATATGCGACTGTACCAAGTCCTGCAGATGCGACCTTTGACAGTACACTGCAAGCGTTACGTGACCACGACCCTATTCCCTTCGTGACCAACCTCGCGCAAACCTACGGCGATATTGTACGCCTACCTTTTGGAACGCGAGACATTTACCTGCTTAATCATCCTGACTTGATTCGCGACGTATTTGTTGCCAAGTCTAGCTACTTTGCTAAACGGAAAGATACAAACGCAGAGGGAGCTTACTTACACCAGATGTCGGGGATTTTACCCCTGTTTGAGGGCCAACTGGGTGCAACTTATACTCCGATAATGATCGAGGCTGCTGTACGCGCGCACGTTTACTGGGACACCATGCACCAGCAGCGTGACCTCTTCATGGTAGATATGTATAAGGAGGTGATGTGCATTACGCTGGAGATTGTGTTCAACACGTTGTTTCAAGCGGATGTAGAAGCAGACGCGGCGGACCTTATTGATGCGATTGTCACAATGGACGTTGGCTATGGCTTTGATCCCATTGCAGCATTGTTAAATGACCTGATACCCCCAGCAACCGTGTCTATGTCACCAGAGGCGGAGGCAGCCCGTTCTTATCTGTTGAGCTTCATGCTACGCCTAATACAGGCTCGCCGTGCTGCCCCACCCAATTCGGGGTCTTTACTCTCTTGGTTGCTCAAACAGCAGGTGAACGGGCAACCCATTAGTGATGAGCAGATAGCTGACCAGGCACTAAAAATAATGTTTTCAATGCATGAGGTGACAGCGACAACATTGTCATGGACGTGGTATCTACTCTCACAGTATCCCGATGTTGAGGCGCAGTTATACGCCGAGCTTACAAATGTCCTGGCAGGACGTACACCAACGTTTGAAGATTTGCAGAACCTGCCCTACACACACATGGTACTCAAAGAGGTACGACGACTGTATCCCTCTGTGTGGATTGTCGGACGTTTTGTCCGGGATGATGTGTCGTTTGGTCATTATGTGGTGCCAGGTGGCTCAATTGTGCTGTTTAGCCAGCGGGTAATGCATCGCGATCCCCGCTACTTTCCTAACCCTGACCAATTTGACCCTTCGCGCTGGACGCAAGAGGCACAAGCAGCGCGTCCAGAGTTTTCCTATTTTCCCTTCAGCACTGGTCCTCGACAGTGCGCTGGTCGAGACTTCGCGCCGACAAAAGACGCGCTGGTCTTGGCAACTCTTGCACAGCACTGGCAAGCGCGACTAGTACCAGGTCAGCGACTCGATCCCTACCCCCAGAAGTCGTTCACACCTCGCTACGGCATCCAAATGACACTACATCATCGATAGAAGCTTGTTGAACCCAGTTATCTGCTTTAACTACCTGCAAAAACAACAGCTACTTTTTAATTAACCATCCTTACCTGTTTAGAACTACCTAAAGGAGAACGTATGAGCAGTACACTAAAGATACGAACTGATAACCTCGCTATTACCCGCCGTTACGTCGAGAAATTTCTCGGCATGAACGACGGCAGTGTAGCCGACGAAGTTCTTGACCCAAACTTCATTTACTATACTGAGATTAGTCCCGACAAGAAGCCTATCAGGGGACTTGAAGCGACCAAGCAAGCGATTGATGGCTTGCATAAATCATTTCCAGACATTCGCTTGAACATCGAAGACATCTTCGCCGGAGAAGATAGAGTGGTCGTGCGCTTCAAAGCCGTTGGGACTCATCGGGGACCAGTGTTGGGCATTGCTCCAACTGGCAAACAGATCATATTCGTCGAAACCCACGTGTTCCGCTTCCGCGACGGCAAGATTACTGAGGATTACGTTAGCGGCAACAACTACGAGTTCCCATTCTTAGTCGCTCCTTCCTTTGCAGGAGAATGGTAGCCATAAAACGCTAGGATTTACACATTGACACCAGGGTTTGCTGAAAAGGGGATGGTAGAGTGGCAAGATAAAGACAGAAAACGTCCTACTTGCCACTCTACCAAAACGTTCAAAAACTATCATCGCTAGGCAAACAATAGAATTCTATTGCAATCTGCTTTAACTACCTGCAAAAACAACAGCTACTTTTTGATTAACCATCCTTACCTGTTTAGAACTACCTAAAGGAGAACGTATGAGCAGTGCACTAAAGATACAAACTGATAACCTCGCTATTGCCCGCCGTTACGTCGAGAAATTTCTCAGCATGAACGACGGGAGTGTAGCCGACGAAGTTCTTGACCCAAACTTCATTTACTACACCGAGATTACTCTTGACGGGAAACCTATCAGGGGATCCGAAGCCACCAAGCAAGCAATTAACAACATACACCAATCGTTTCCAGACATTAACTTAAATATTGAAGACATCTTCGCCGGAGAGGATCGAGTGGTCGTGCGCTTCAAAATCATTGCGACTCATTCCAAAACAATGTTGGGCGTTGCTCCAAGTAACAAAAAGATCACATTCATCGAAACCCACGTGTTCCGATTCCGCGACGGCAAAATTATTGAGGATAACGTTAGCGTCAACAATTACAAGTTAACGTTCTTATTCGATCCTGCCTTTCAAGAACAATGGTAGCCCTAAAATATCAGGATCTACACATTGACAGCAGGCTTTGCTGAAAGGGAAATGGTAGCGCTGGGAAGATAAAGATATAAAATATCCTATTGCCACTCTGCCAAAACGTTTAAAAACTGTCATCGCTAGGCAAACAATAGAGTTCTATTGCAAAAACTTGTAGTGATTTAGTAAGAGTCACTTTCAAGGAAAAATCATCCTATTGTGGCTGCGGTGGTATTTGGGCTACCCACTTACCTATCGAAAGCCAGGAATAAATGATGCGTATCGCTTGGACTTTCAGTAAACCATGCGATGGTGTATCGGTTTCTCAAAAATCAACCATTGTGGGCGTGTTTTGCGCTTTTTAAACTTAATCATCAATAGACTCCGTTAATTATATGGCACTTCCTGTGGTAATAGCTGCTCCACCCAATCCTCCTGCCTTTTTTGGTACCGATGCTACTGAAACAATTTTCGGCACTCCTGGAAAAGACCAAATCTTTGGTTTCGGAGGGGATGACGTAATTTTTGGTGGAGATGGAAATGACTTCCTTGATGGCGGGCTTGACGACAATATAATCTTTGGTGGCTCCGGGGATGACACCTTACTTGTTACTGATGGTAGCAACTTGTTTATTGGCGGACCTGGTCAAGACCGACTTATTGGTGGCAAGGGGAATGATACCCTCTTTGGTGGTGAAGGAAACGACTTCTTTGAGTTACTAGAAGGTGATGACTTTGCCGATGGTGGCTCTGGAGACGACTTTATTATCAGTGGCGACGGCAATGACCGACTCTTTGGTGGTGATGGGAATGATTTCCTATTAGCTGGTAATGGGGACGATCTAGTAAGCGGTGGTATTGGGGATGATGACGTAATTGGTGGATTTGGCGACGATGTTGTCTTGGGCGACGAGGTCAGTATAGATGGTGAGCTTGGGGGCAACGACTTCGTTTATGGCAACTTGGGAGATGATTTACTTATCGGTCAGTCCGGCAATGACGCCCTTTATGGTGGCGATGATAATGATACACTTGTTGGCGTTGATCCATATGCCTCTAAGTTTGGATTTGGCAGAGGCGAGATTGATACCTTAAGTGGCGACCAAGGGAGTGACACGTTTGTTCTTGGAAGCGTACTCTCAGGTAATGTTGGTGTTATTTATTATAATGATGGCAATTCTTCTACTACGGGGATTGAAGACTACGCTCTGATTAGTGACTTTGAATTTGACATCGATAAAATCGAGCTTGTTGGCTTACAAAATAGCTATTTGTTAGGTTCATCTCCCATCGGCTTACCATTCGGTACAGGGATATTTTTTGAAGGAACCGAAGAAGCAGTTTCTGAACTTATTGGTATTGTGGAGAATGTATCGCTTTCACAGCTAAATCTTGCTAATCCTAACCAATTCGCTTTCGTTGTGTAGGAATATTAAACATGAATGTCACTGACTTAAAAAGTAATTTAACAATTTGTAGTAGTTTGGGTTGAGTTAAGCGTTACCCAAGAAGCAAAGGTTTTTGTTGGGTTTTGTTCCTCAACGAGCACTTACTTAATTCTGGGCTTAAGTAAGTGCCATTTAAGCCTAGACATAGTTTAAATTAAGGTTTAAAGACTCTTGTCATGAGAAAAGTCTGAACCCTTTCGTTTTGAGGCAAGGTTTTGGTTATGAAACCAGTAGAAAAAAGTAGTCAAGGTAATAGCTGTAGAACAGTTTATCAGAATAATAATCTTCAGATTATTTTCAGTATTTCTCTAATAGCAGTTTTAGGAGTTGTCAGTATCACGCCGGCTTTTCCAAAGATAGTGCAAGCACTGAATGTATCACCTCAGAATGTTGGACTACTGATCACAGTATTCACGTTGCCTAGTGTTATATTAAGTCCGATTCTTGGCGTACTTGCAGACCGATTTGGTCGAAAGAAGATCCTCGTTCCCTCGCTGATATTATTTGGGATTGCCGGAGCAGCATGCACATTTGCCCGTGAATTTAATCTTTTGCTGGTATTGCGTTTCATCCAGGGAATAGGTGCAGCTTCCTTGCTTTCCCTTACCATTACCCTTATCGGTGATTTTTATTCTGGTCAAAAGCGCACCACTGTCATGGGTTACACAGCTAGTTTCAGTAGCATTGGTACAGCAAGTTATCCTACGATTGGTGGAGCACTAGCAATGATGGGATGGAATTATCCCTTTATTCTTCCCTTATTAGCTATTCCTGTCGGACTTTTGGTTTTGTTTTCACTTCATAGTCCTGAACCAAAAAGCGAGCAGAATCTTAAAGAGTATCTCAGGAGTGCGTTAATAAGCCTTAAAAATCGTCAGTTTGTGGGACTTTTTGTTAGCACTGCTGCGACTTTCATTCTTGTTTATGGTGCTTACATAAGCTATATCCCATTTCTCCTGAAAAATTCGTTTAATGCAGACACTTTTACAATTGGTCTCATGCTCTCAAGTATGTCTGCGACGATTACACTCACCTCCTTACAACTCGGAAGATTAGCAAGAGCTTTCTCGGAAAGAGTTTTGATCCAATCATCATTTTTTCTCTATGCCTTAGCTCTCGCAGTTATTCCCTTGGTTCATAATCTCTGGCTCCTATTAATCCCCAACATGATTTTTGGCATAGCCTTTGGTATCGGTACACCCAGTATTCAAAGCCTCTTGGCAGAGTTAGCACCTAAGGAATATCGAGCTGCAGTTGTGTCACTAAACGGGACAGTTTTAGGATTAGGGCAAACCTTGGGACCTCTTCTCATGGGAGCAACTTTTAGCATCTGGGAAATCAATGGCGTTTTTTATGCAGGTGCCATCATGGCAATTGCCACGCTAATATTCTTTAGGCGTTGCACGTGCATTTGACGCTTTGCCGACTTCTAGTTGGCGGATTCACAACGTTGCCTCTAAGGTACAGTTGCAATACACCCACTAATACGTTAGTGTTATACTTACTACACGTCACCCCTTCGCTTAAATAAATTCAAAATTAAATACCCCGCAGAAGTTGCGGAGTGCTTGAATAATGTTGCTCCGTACTTTTATGTTTTTATTCCATAACTTGAGGACTTACAGCAATTTTCAGGTTGGTAGACCATAGTCGTAGGGGCGTATTCCAATATGCCCCTACCAAGGGTGTGGTTCATTCATGTGAAAACGGCTGTAAGTGCGCTGTACCGATTTTTTTAGAAAGACAAGCTCGTCCGCAGGGTACCTGTGACAATCGTGCCGTTGCTTTCCTGATTTCCAGGATGAGTGATTACTTGTATTACAGGTGAGATCCGAATGTTGTCGCTAAGTGGTAGATTGTAGAATACCTCAAAGTTCGTCTGTGTAGCGTTACCTACTACACTCTCAATAAACGGTTGAGCTGCGGCGATCCCCGCTAAAGCACCTGGCACAAATAGGTCTCGGAACGAAATCCCAGCCATCCAATACTCGGGCTTAATGTTACCAAAAAGGGTTTCATTGTAGCTGCCATAGCCGTAACGACCAAAGATAGCTAGCTGTTGCGAGAGCGCTAGTTCAAAGTTGAGCCCGAAGACATTAAACCGATTATCGAATACACTGCCGCCACTGTACTGGAGGCGTAGAGCAAAGGCATTAGAGGGTGCATACTCCAGTTCAACGCTGGTCTGATTAGGATCTCCGAACAAGCCATTATTACTATTGCCACTAGGATATAATAAACTTACTAAAGGCGATCCACCAGCAGCAGAACTGCGGTTAGGATTAGCTGCACCCGGAGCTACATACCCTGCGCGCACCGTAAATGGACCCTGCCCTGGCTTCCACTCAATGACTGCCCCTGCTCCCAAGTCCTCGAGAGGGAAAAGGATATAGTTATTGGTTAATGCTAAAGTTAAGAAGTCATTATGACCGAAGTTGGCGTAGCTATTCCTATCAAGAAAGTCTTCGGGGGACAATGTAGGACCGAGGGTTACAATCAAGTCCTTAAATGGTGTAAAGGTGTATTGTAGCCGAGCTAGCTGAACCTTTTCGTCGATGGCTGAACGAAAAGAAAAGTCCACAGCACTACCAAAGTTTGGTTCCAGGAATCCGGCAGCGTTATCGTCACCGCGAGCGCTGCCCGTTTCCAAACGGACAAGCAGCCTATCTGTTCCACTAAAGCTAGTGTTTAGATTTAGGGAAGCTCGAAAGATGACGGTGGCACTTGGGTCCTCATTGGCAATTTCTGCACCTGTAGGACCAATAATGCGATCGCCGCTGAAGCTCCCTCCAGTCACGGCAGCGACTACTAGACCTGTAAGCTTAGTGGTGGTCGAGAACTGATTGGTCTCTAGCTCTGCCGTTTGAGCTTCTATATTGTCTACACGACCCTGCAAACTTGCCAGTTCTGCCGCAAACTCTTCCTGGAGTCGTTGTAACGTTAACAAGTCTTCTTGAGACACCTGCGTTTCAAGTCCAGCCGCGATTAGCTCATTCACTCGCTCAAGCGCTGCGTTTATTTTTACAGCAAACTCATAACGGGTCATAACTCGGTTATCCCGGTAAGCGCCATTAGGGTAGCCTGCGATGGCTCCATAGCGCTCAATCAAAGACTGGAGTGCCTGGAAAGCCCAGTCAGTAGGCTGCACATCTGAAAGTCGGTTTACTGAAGTAACTTGAGCCATAGAGTTAACTGTCGGGGCAGTCTGCTCTTGAGGAACGCCTTCAGTCGTAATCTGGGCTATCAAGGGAGAGTTCGCTGAAGTAGGTTTTAGTACTTCAATAACGCTGCCTTTAGCCTCAGAAACACTAGGTCTTGCTGCAAACATCGCCTCAGCGATTGCAACTGGCTCAGAACTAACAGCAGTAGGCTGTGATGTTTTAGCCAGTACAGAAACACTCTGTAAAGTTAGACAAAGGATACTTATACTCCGAGCAAAGAGCAAACAAAATTTTTTCATTGCTTCTGGATTAGACGCGCTTGTCTAAAAGCATGTTTTAAAAGTCTAAGTTGGTCAAAAATCACGCCAGTCGTCTGACCATGATACGAATCATCGCGATATAAATAAAAGTCACGTTCGTTTCAGGTAGTCTTTCATAATCCTTACTTAAGCGACGACACTAATTCAGCCAACAATCGCGTTCTTTCCACCACCCATCGTTTTGGCAAGAGGACAAAACCCTGCCAAATTTTAATGCGTTTGCCCTTGGGAAGTTTAGTTTAAAATTTCCCAAGATTGGGAGAGGACTTTTCCGGCTGATTTGGCAAACAAGAAGGTGAGCAGGACTCCCACAATCAAATCTGGTAACAATGAGTTTGTTAGAAATACCAATACTGTAGCCCCAAGAAGAGAAATGTTAGCGATGATGTCATTACGAGAACAAAGCCATACTGAAGACATATTGAGATTATCGTTTCTGTGTCCAGTTAGCAGGTATAAACAAAGCAAATTGGCAAGCAAAGCTATGAACCCTATAGCACTCATGGCGCTAACTTCTGGTGTTGTTCCAGCTTCTATCTGGTAGCAGGCTCTAGCAAACACAGCCATAGCTGATAGGAACATAATCATCCCCTTTAACAATGCAGGTCCTGCTTGAGCCTTACTTCCTTTTTTAAGGACATACAAAATACTGCCATAAACCAGAGCATCACCCAACATATCAAGCGAATCTTCTGTTAGCAAAAGGGAGTCAGAGTTAATACCTATACCCAGTTCAACGATGAACATCACACTGTTAATTAGCAAAACAGCCCAAAGAACCTTAATGTGCTGTTTTTTAAGCTGATTCATTTCATAAGTTTTGTTTTGACAGCAATTACCCATAACTATTACCTCCAATCAGGATATACGTATTTATATTCACTACAATCTACAGATTAATACCAAAAAGTTTATGCAACGCGGCTTTCTATTTGCAATAGTCAATTTTTCGTTCGCAAGTTTATATTTTCTCTTCAAAACTCTCTTCATAACACTCGCAGAAAACAAATCATTAACCTGAACTTCCCCCCAGGGCAAACGCATCTTGTCAATAAGGATGTTTCAATTTCAATAAGCTTCAAAACAATCGCATTAATCCCAGCTTATTGATAAGACTTTAAGCGATCGTTTTGACCTTGGAAAATGAATTAAATTATATCACTATGACGTTGATGCATTAAATAAGTCTCTTGTCAAGACTAATTTAGATGCGTTTGCCCTGAACTTCTCCCTTTGACAAAAGTCTGGTGCAATACATAAGTAGTTAGGCAAAATTATTTATATATCTCATTTTCCTCTTTGCTTTAGCAAATCAAGGATACAGAATAAAAGTATCGGCTCAATACATAAATAAATGTCTAAAAATCGCGGATTTTGTCGATAAAAAGGCTTTGAGCAAACGTTTGAAAGCGTTTATTCATGAGTGGAGTACCGTTGTGCACCCTTTTCATTGGAGTGAAAAGTCAACGCATGAAAGTTATTACAAAATGTCAAATCTAAGGCTTCAAAGATATTACTCGAAGTAACCTCGCAAGCGCGCCATGATTCCTGAGCCTTTTTTATGGTGACGTGTACTAAGTAAGTAAGCTTGAAATGATCTCCGGGACATTGGTTCTATGCCCTATACTCAAATCCCCACACTGGGATGGGGATGTTTAAGGCAGGTCTAATTAGTCATTGCCTGGGGTGTGACGATTTCAGCGTATCCATATCCAATGCGAATGAAATCAAGTACAGCTCCTAACGCTTCAGTATGAAATACAATAGGAATATTTTGTTCTTGAAGAAAAGCTAGAACTTGTTCGTAACTAACCCCCGGAGCAGCTTCCAATCCATAATATAACAAGCTCGATCCATGAATATCGTAGTAGTCGGAGAAAAAGCTTCGCTCGCTCCCAACAATCTCGAAGAGTTCAATAAAGCTTGGTGTAGTCTGGTAATCCTCAGTTAGGAGGACGTCAGCTTTCAATTGAACAGGCTTGCCACAATAAGTGGCTGGGACGTCAATGGACACTACTGGCAACCAAGAAGTAAAGCCAGCATTCTCATACGCTCTCTGTTCGTAATTAAATTCCTCCTGAGTACGCGTGATGACAGCAACGTGGGTAGTTTTTATATTCAAGACCGAATTCTTTGGAAGTGCAGGAAATACATCTTGAGGTTGCTGTCTATCCCACTTACGAACAACGCAGGTATTTCTATCGTTCTGCCAATTGTATCGGTATTGCGCTTGGGAACGACCATTGAAAGCGATCAACAAAGTAACAACAACAGCAAAAACAGCGAAAAAGCGAATAAACTTCATAAAACTTTGACCTGTTTGATAGTATTTTTTGATAGTATTCATTTCACATTTATACAGCAGTAAATTTAATATCTGCTGCACAGTTGTATTCATGGTCTATATGAAATTTACGGACATAGGTGTTTACATTCGCTACAGTTTACGTATTGACATAAAGAAGTCTAAGTAATAAGGCTTTCTGATCGCAAGGGTCGATTTTTCTTTTGCTAGTTTATATTCTTTCGACAGCCTCTTTGTTACGTGTACTTCCTAGCCACTGACCACATTTACCGCAATGTCAGGGTAGGAAATTCCCCGAAAATACTAACATATGCTGATGACAGTGAGGACACCGTTCCAGCAATTAGTTATGGTGGTAGGGACAGATAACGGCAGCATTGATTGACCAAAGAAACAGTTCATAAATACTTTTGTCGTTGTCACGCTACTGTTGTATAAAACCCAACTAATTTGGGCATCTGAGTGGATGTAAAAGTCAAATCCAAACTGTACTGCGTGTTCAGATGCTGGTGGAAACTTGCACCCTAATGGTTATATACAGTGGCACAAGTGTTGGATAAATTCGCGCTCGTATTAATTCAATTCAGTACTTAGCTTTTCCGAAAGAATGTAAACCTGTTCCGAAAATTTATCCCTTGTAGTAGTGTTTTGTATTGTCTAAAATTTGGAATGTTGAGACTAAAGCTAATGTATAATTTACATTGATTTAGCTGTTTTTAGCAATGTGCCGACCTTGGTTAGTAATGCTTTGTGCATGGCAGAACTACTCTTCAATAAGATAGCAGGATGGAATGAACCAGGAGCCGCCTATAAACTATTTATGAAGAATAAAATTGGCGTAAAGTTTTGAAGAAGGTAAATATGAAAATCGGAATCATTGGGTCGGGAAATATTGGGGAAACGCTAGGGCGACATTGGGCAAAGGTGGGGTATGAGGTGATGTTTAGTTCTAGGCACCCCGAAGAACTTAAAGCAATGGCAGAGGAGGTTGATGCCCAAATCGGCACTGTTGAGGCAGTTGCTGCATTTGGCGATGTGGTCTTACTAGCAATTCCGTTTGGTAAAATCCCGGAAGTGGCTCAACAAATTGGACGATTGGACAACAAAATTCTCATCGACGCTACGAATCCGTATCCTCAACGTGACGGCGATGCCGCTCGACGAGTAATCGCTGACGAGTCGCAGACTGCCACAGGTTATGTCGCTGGTCTGTTTCCAGGCGCACACACAATTAAAGCTTTTAATTCCATCTACTTCAAAGTGTTGGCGGAGCAAGCTTTTCAAACGGGCAATGAACGAATCGCCGTCCTATTTTGTGGCGATAATCAGCAAGCGAAGCAGACGGTAAAACAACTGATTGAAGACATTGGATTTGCAGCACAAGACATTGGCGATCTTAGCAGAGGCGTTGTCTTTGAACCGGACGCTCCCCTTTATAACAAGAGTCTCAAGATCGATGAAGCCCAAGCCCTGTTAAGTCAACTATAGCTTACAAAAAATCTAGTAAAAACAGGGGATTTTTCTGTTATGCGGAACTTTTCTTCATTAATTTTTTACTGTACACAAATTATCCTGCTAGCTGCTTGCAGTGGTACCACGCGGGACACCACATCTACCTCGTCTGTACAGGGGACGCGGGATCTGGATGTGGCTATAGCAGCTACACCTAGCTCGTCTGAATTAACACTGCCGCCAGCGTATGTCATTTCACCGATGTCGGTTTTGCAAAGCGACAAATACTCCGAAGGAATTGTTGTAGACCGTGAGGGCAACCTCTACTTCTCCCAAACCAAAGCCGGGACAATCACAGTTTTAGACCCCAATGGCGAGAGTCGAATCTGGGCTACAGTTTCCGGTGCCAACGGTCACAAGATATTGCCCAACGGCACCCATATCGTCGCTGCCCAAAACTCGGTTGTGCAGCTAGATGCCAATGGCAAGCTCATTAAGGTCGTTGCGAAGGCATTTAACGGCAAGCCCTTGGTGTATCCTAACGACATCACCATAGCTCAACAAGAAAACGCTTTTTACTTCACCGACTCCGGCAGCGCAAACCCTCAGACCCCGAACGGCACGGTCTACTACGTCGATTCTACAGGAAAAATTAACTCTGTCGTTACCGGAGTCGCTTTTGCCAATGGAATACTTCTCTCTTTGGATCGCAAGCGGCTGTTTGTCGGCGAGAGCAATAGAAATCGGATTTTAGTCTACGAAGTACTGTCACCAGGAAAGGTAGGTCCGCAGAAAGTGTTTGCTGAACTTCCTGTCAAACAGGAAGGACAAATCGCTAATAAGCCTGACGGGATCGCAATGGATGAGAGAGGGAACCTTTACGTGGCTCACTATGGTATGCGTCAAGTGCAGGTTCTCAATTCTGAGGGCAAACTGATCCGTCGATATTCGAGCGGCAACCTCACTACAAGCAACGTCGCCTTTGCTGGTTCAAACTACGACCAGCTGTTGGTGACTGGCGGCTTGGAAACAGAAGAAGCTTATGGAGGGATCTACCGCCTAGACCTTGGCGTGCGTGGGTTGGACATCCGTCCTAGTAGCGAAGGAGCCACCGCTACAAGACGGTTAAAAAATCAGTAGCCCAGAGAATTATTGTTAACTTAGGCTTTATAAGTACCCATAATGACTTGTTGCTTGATTAGGGAAGAGATCGCCTGTACTCAGGAGGCGATCGCTTACCCCCGATTCAGTTAACGGGCGTTAGAGCGACAGCGGCATCAAAAAATTATTCTGCAAAGCTTTCAGTTTAACTTATATCTTGCACCATTCTTAACAAGACCAAAAAAACCGAGTTCCTCAACCAAAAATCAAGGTTTTGACCATTAGTCATTCTCAAGAAACCCGGTTTTTCACCCTGGTACAAGATGTAATACCAATTTAATATGAAGTTGCATAAATATTGAACCCCACCCTAACCCTCCCCGCTTGCGGGGAGGGAACCGGATTTTCCCCTCTCCGTAAGCGGGGAGGGGATTAAGGGGTGGGGTAAAATTCTATGCAGCTTCACAAAGAATTGGTATAAGTTTAAACCACTTCAGCCCAACTCAAACAATTTCCGCTTTGTGCTTGCTAAGAATGCGTAATCTCACATCTTGCACCTAACCGTATAAGACCGTACAAGCCAAAAATATGTCTAATAAAGCTACATATTTTTCTTGGCTTTTCTCGCTAAATAAAGGACTTTTGGTTTCATACTGAGTGACGAATTTACATCAATTTTTCTTGGTGCAAGATGTGAGTAATGTGACTTTTTAATAGATTTCTAAAAATATCTCATGTCCGACCAAATAGTTTCCTCTCTCGCTAAACCATCAGTTTCTTTTGCTGCTTTACCAGCCTTGGAATACTCAAGTTCGACTATTGATTCTCCTCAGTTTAATTCTATTTCTAGCGCCCTCGAAGCCCTCAGAGCAGGTCAAGCAGTCGTAGTGCTGGATGATAAAAACCGGGAAAATGAAGGCGACTTAATCTGTGCTGCACAGTTTGCGACTCCTAGCATGGTTAATTTCATGGCGGTTCATGCTCGCGGGTTGATTTGTCTAGCCATGACTGGAGTGCAAATCGACAAACTCAAGTTGCCTTTAATGGTTAGTACTAACACAGATACTCATCAAACGGCTTTCACTGTCAGTATTGATGCTGCTTCTTATTTAGGAGTAACGACAGGTGGGTCAGCACAAGACCGTTCCCGAACCATTCAAGCAGCGATTAATCCAGCTACTCGTCCCAATGACTTGAAATGTCCAGGACATATCTTTCCGATTCGCGCTCAAGAAGGAGGGGTACTGAAGCGTTCAGGACACACTGAAGCCGCTGTTGACTTGGCTCGGCTGGCTGGTTTGTACCCAGGTGGAGTTATCTGTGAAATTCAAAACCCGGACGGCTCAATGGCTCGATTACCAGAATTGATAAAATATGCCCGTATACATAAACTAAAAATTATTAGCATTGCTGATTTAATCAGCTATCGGCTGAAATACGACCGCTTTGTCTGCCGAGAAGCTGTTGCCGACTTACCCACAGAATTTGGGAACTTCCAAATCTATGGCTATCGAAACACGTTGGATAATTCGGAAGCTGTGGCTATTGTTAAGGGAGATCCTAATCAATTTGCTCAACAACCGATTTTGGTACGCATACACTCAGAGTGTTTAACTGGGGATGCTCTTGGCTCCTTACGATGTGACTGCCGTCTCCAACTCCAATCAGCTTTAAAGATGATTGAAAATGCTGGTCAAGGAGTTTTAGTCTATCTGCGACAGGAAGGTCGAGGCATTGGCTTAATTAATAAATTAAAAGCCTACTCGTTACAGGATGTAGGCTTAGACACTGTGGAGGCAAACGAAAAACTTGGCTTTAAGCCAGATTTGCGTAGTTATGATATTGGCGCTCAGATTCTAAAAGATCTAAATGTACACGACATACGATTGCTTACTAATAATCCTCGCAAAGTACTGGAGTTGAAAGGCTGTTGCTTGAATGTGATGGAGCGTGTACCTTTAGTTATGAAAGCAAATGATTATAGTGCCCGGTACTTAGCTGCTAAGGCAGAAAAACTGGGTCATTTATTACTACAAACTCGCCCTGTAGTCAATAGACATCTCCAAAAATGAGTTTCAAACCTTGATAAAACTGTGGTTGATTTTTAATTTATAGAAAGGTCTACTAATCAAAAGCCAACGCTTTCCGTATGCCAGCTTTTTCCTTAACCCATAGTCGTTCCATTCTGGGAACTTTAACATAGCATCTTTTAGCCTTTATCCTTAGCTTACGTAACTTACTCTTCCTTCAACAATCAGGAAATTCTTTTCTTTATGCTTTCTCAACATCATGGACGTCGTCGTTTTCTTCAAACTGCTGCTCTATTTTCTACCAGCTTTATAGGCTCAACTGCTTTCAATAAGCTTAGTAGAGCAACGACTAAAGCTAAAGATGAATTTGTAACAGCTGTTGTTATTGGCAGTGGCTTTGGTGGCTCTGTTGCATCTCTGCGCCTAGGACAAGCTGGTATTGATACAGTATTACTAGAGCGAGGTCGTCGTTGGTCAATTACGTCTGCCCAAGATACTTTTGCTACTTTCCGTAACCCTGATGGTCGAGCTGCTTGGCTTAGTTCAACCTCTTTTTTCGATCAAACCCCTATAGATGTATATACAGGGGTTTTAGAGAATAAAAACGAAAATGGGATTACTGCCTTATGCGGTGCTGGAGTCGGAGGCGGCTCTTTAGTTTATAATTGCTTCCAATATCAGCCTTCTCGCAAACTGTTTTATCAATCTTTTGATAGCTCGATTAGTTACGAGGATCTGGATGAAATCTACTATCCTCGCGTTCGAGCAATTGTAAATGCATCAACAATGCCTGAAGACATTCTGGCTAGTAGCTACTATACATCATCACGGGTTTTCCGGGAGCAGGCAGCTGTTGCTGGATTACCTCATCGCCTGATTGACATAGCTGTTGATTGGGATATAATTCGGCAGGAAATAGCTGAGACTAAGGTAGCTTCTGCCATTATTGGTGAAGTAAGTTACGGTGTAAATAGTGGAGCCAAAAACAGCCTTGATCGTAACTACTTAGTCCAAGCAGAAAAGACTGGATTTGTAGAAATTTTACCTCTACATGTAGCTACAGAAATCACGGAACTTCCTGGACAGGGGGGATACCAGGTTTCATACATCCAAATCAATGAGTCTGGAGAAACAATTGCTACCAGATCTCTTACTTGTCGCTACTTATTTTTAGCAGCTGGTTCTATGGGAACTTCTGCACTTTTGGTCAAGGCTAAGGCAAAAGGCATGCTACCCAGGTTAAACGATCATGTCGGCAAAGGTTGGGGTTCTAATGGAGACACTCTAGCTCTTCGTTCAGGTTTACCAACTCCCACTAAGCCTGGAGAAGGAGGTACTGGGGGTGCTTATGTTATTGAACACTTCGATAACCGTTTTGGACCAGTCTCCCTACAAGGTGCTATACAATGGAACGCTCCTGATGGAACCTTACGCGGTTTTGCGATGGGTATTCCTTCTGAAAGTGGAAGTTTTAGATACGATGAGGCTACAGATTCCGTGAAGTTAGATTGGCCTGCTAAAGCAGCTAGACAGTATTCACAAGCTACAGAGTATACTTATAGCATTCTTGACAAGAAAAACACTACCGCCATCTCCAAACCTACTACTAAAGTGGGCAACAATATCACTTTCCATCCTTTGGGAGGAGTAGTTATTGGAAAAGCCTGCGATTTATATGGACGAGTATTAGGTTATCGAGGACTTTATGTTGTCGATGGGTCTTTAATGCCAGGTTCCACAGGATGTGCAAATCCCTCACTCACCATTGCCGCTATCGCAGAACGCTGTATGGATCAAATCCTTGCAGAAGATATTTCCCGCACTCTAATACAGCCTAACCGTTCACAGGATTCCCAAACGCCACCACGAAAAACAGGTACATATAGATGGTAGATTAGGAGGCATGGATAAAAACTGCCTCACTTACGGAATTGAAATTTCCGACGTTTATTGAAAGAGCTTGTGTCACTCTCACCGTAGAATATTTGCAAGCATTGATTTAGCGTGGGTGAGGCCTTCAAAAAGAACTTGAGTTGGGGCACAAAGCCTATCTCCACCAAGACTTTTCCTTTATTATCTGCCCAAAGTGACAAACAGGGGATAATCCGCCCAAACGACTTTTCAAAACTTCTTATGACACTACTCCACAAGATCAAAAGAGTCCTTTTAGACTTCCTGTTAAAACTTGATACCAGTTGGTGGGTGGAGATTAGCACCGATTCGCCTCACTGTATCTACTATTTCGGACCTTTTCGGAACATAAAAGAAGCGGAGACTGCTCATTTCGGTTATGTTGAGGATCTTGAAAGCGAAGCAGCTCAGGGGATTTTAGTCAACATTAAACGCTGTAAACCAGACGTACTGACAGTATTTGATGAAGAGGAGAAACTAAGTAAGTTAAGGAATGTGGATTAAATAAAGTGCAAAAGTAGGGTGTGTGTTAGTAGCGTAACGCACCATTCCAAGTTCAATCAGAATTGCAAGTTATTAAATTTACGTTCCTAAGCACAAACAACCCGAAGATAGCTTCAGTTTAAGAAATGCAGTATTTAACTAAAAATCTTACGTTTAATACGGCTATCAACCGGATCTGCCAACGTTTATAAACGCCATACTATCTAATTCTGTGCTAGTGCAGTTCTGAAAATTATTTGATTCTTATCTTTCAATTAATTCCTATCTTAAGAGAGGTTTATTATGCCTTTTCCCAGAACTAGCGGTATTTTGCTACACCCTACCTCCTTTCCTAGTCGGTTTGGCATTGGCGACTTCGGGTCGGAAGCCTATCGCTTTGTTGATTTTTTAGTAGAAAGTAAACAACAGCTTTGGCAAGTCTTGCCACTGGGTCCTACGGGGGATAGCAATTCTCCGTATGCGTCTTATTCAGCGATGGCAGGAAATCCACTCCTCATTAGCCCGGAACTACTACAGAAAAAGGGCTTGCTAGCTAAGGAAAACTTCGCTAATCTGCCAAAGTTTTCAAATAAAACAGTAGATTTTTCGCGGGTCATCCAAACGAAGATACCAATGCTTCAAAAAGCCTGTTTTAACTTTAAAGCTAGTGCAACATCAATTCAGCAACAGGAGTTTTCGGAGTTTTGTCAGAGTCAGGCTTATTGGCTAGATGACTATGCCCTGTTTATGGCGCTTAAGGATGCCCATGAAGGTGCTAGTTGGAATACTTGGGAATCTGCGATCGCTCAACGCAAGCCAGAAGCCATCAAGCAGTGGCAGCAACGTTTGGCAGATGAAATTTTTTACTATAAATATCTACAGTTCGAGTTTTTCTGCCAGTGGTCGGATCTGAAGCAGTATGCCAATCAGCGCGGCATCCAAATTATAGGAGATATTGCAATTTATGTGGCTCACGATAGCGCTGATGTCTGGGCTCATCCCGAAAACTTTTGCCTCGATCAACAGACGGGTTCGCCTGCACTCATGGCAGGAACACCCCCAGACTACTTCAGCGCCACTGGACAGTTATGGGGTAACCCAGTCTATAACTGGGCGCATCTACAGCAGGAGAACTTCAAGTGGTGGGTACAGCGCTTCCAAACAATTCTTAATTATATAGACTTGATTCGGATAGATCACTTCCGAGGCTTCCAAGCTTACTGGGCAGTAAAGCAAGGTGAAACAACTGCTACTAATGGTAAGTGGATTGAAGCTCCTGGCGAAGCTTTCTTTAAGGTACTTAAAGAGAAGTTAGGTAGACTCCCAATTATAGCCGAGGATTTGGGAGAAATTACACCAGAAGTGTACGCTCTACGAGACCGATTTGAATTTCCAGGTATGAAAATTCTGCAGTTTGCCTTTGGTAAGGGTTTACAAGCTGAAAAGCGCTTTTTACCGTTCAATTATCAGTCTAACTGTGTAGTTTACACGGGTACCCACGATAATGACACGACAGTTGGCTGGTTCAATCAATTGTCACCACAAGAACGAGAAGGAGTCTTACGTTATTTAGGTTGTACCAGTGAGTTGGGAATCCACTGGGATCTAATCCGGTTGGCACTGAGTTCTGTAGCCAATCAAGCGATTTTTCCTCTACAAGACATTTTGGGATTGGGCACAGAAGCCCGGATGAATTTTCCTGGCACAAATGTGGGGAACTGGGGTTGGCGATATCAGTCTGCGGCTTTAACGCAAGAGGTTCGCGATCGCCTCAAGGCTATGACTGAAACTTACGGCAGAGCTACTACTCCAAGAGAATCAGGATACAGCTCTTCCTTTACTATTCCAGTACTGACACTCTCCTGACTTCTAGTCAAGATATTATTTGCTCATCCTTGTTGTTACAGCTTTTGCACACGTCTTTCATCCCCGGACGCTTATGTCCGGGGTTTTCATGCAAGTTCCTTAGTCCAATTCCAACGGTATAGGGCGATCGCGACCTTCGACCTTAACACTCGGCCACTTTGGATCAAAAGTCAGGTTTTCCAACTCTCCATCCTTAAGCATGACAAAAGTGTCTTCAATCTTGGCTCCCGGTAAACTTGGGTTCCAAGCTAAAACCATGTTTTCCGCCAGAGTTTCGGTGGTGGTTGGATTGGCTATGATTTCGCGAGACAGATAGCCTGTGGTTCCCCCTTGGTGATGTTGGTGGATCGCTTGGGGATACCCATGTTGGTGGTAAGCCTGACCAAGCGCGTGATAAATTGTGTTGAGAGGCGTACCGGGAAGGCATAAGTTGAGAGCTTCAGCTTCAATTTCGCGGACATGGCGGTGTAAACAGGGGAAATGATTCCCTTCGGGAACTCTTCGTGAACTCGTCTCTACATTGGTTTGCGGCGAACCAAAAAAGACAAATCGGCTAAGGTTCGCGTACAGACCGTATCCCCGCGCACAAAACACAAGCATCGCTGCACGTCCAATTGGCTCTCCTTTGGGCGTGGCGTGACGATATAGCGGGAGACGCCGTTCTCCAGCCACCAGCGTCAGGGCTGGATGTAGCCCCCTTGACCACAACGCTTGTGCACCTGCTCCGGCAAGCTGATACTCTGTCCAGGTAGGTTGGGCACTTGAAAGCACCTCAGTCATGGCTTCGCTTGCTAAACGCCCTACCCGACGATAGCGCTCCAACTCAGTTGGCATCATCACCCGCTTCTGATTCAGGAGTGAAAGAGGCAATGGGCTTTGATAACCAGTAGGACGGTCACTAATAATCTTTCCCCCAGCCGTGGCCTCGCGCACGAAAGACTCGCGGGCTGCGCTATCAGCCCAAGGGTTAATGTGTAGCTTGTAGAGACAAGCCCCCGAGTCGTTTATACCCTGAAGTTCTTCATCTTGTAGACGCTGAGCTTCAATCTCATCAGTCAATATCCAGGCTTCTTGAGCGGTAACTAACACGGACGCTACCCCAGTTTCGGCAGCAAGCAGCACAGTGTTTGAGCCACCAGCGGTAGCCCAAGCAAACCAGTCTGTGCCATGCAGTTGCACAGCGCTAGCACCAGTTTCGCTTAGAGCCTTCCGGATCAGCTCCAGCTTGTAAGCGACTTCTTGATTAAACGGATTCATAATAAGTTGAGATAATTCTTGAAAATACTCTTTATTGTATTAGCAACTTTGCCAAAAAAACATTTTTATATGTAATCAAACAAACTAAATGATTGTTATTTAATGTTTTATAAAAAAAGCTGGTAATAAATATAATACTTACTTGACTTTTGTTATTCCACCTAAAAAATACAAACTTCTATCGAAAAATCAACCCTTGCGGCTATGTTTGGTATTTTCTAGACTTACAACGCACCTAATTTAAAAGTAGAATCAAAACAATATAAACTTGCTCCAAAATATTAACCCTTGTAGTCGTGATTTACACTTTTTAAACTGATTAAAGACTTAAGAAAAAGTCACTAGCATTTTCAATTAATAATTTATTGCCCCTAAGGACATTAAACCAATATGATACCTAGATCCCTTGGTGGGAAAAAAATTGCTGTTCTCGTCGAAAGTGAGTTCATTCCTGAAGAAATTGAAGCCTATCAAAAGCGCTTCTCGGAACTCAAAGCTACCGTGCATTTGATGTCTAGGCTCTGGGGTAACCCGAGTGTTCGTTTCTTTAGCGATGAAGATACGGGCAATACACCTCGAACTATAGAGGTGAACGTAGATTTTCAGAATGTAGACGTTAACGACTATGCGGCTGTGATTATGTGCGCCAATTACACCAGCGTGCGCCTGCGTTATTTTCAGCCACCACAGGGTGAGCCGATTAGTGCTGAACAAGTTCGCACTTCACCGGCGGTGCAGTTTTACGCCAGAGCGATGGCTAATCCCAAGATCATTAAAGGAGCGCTCTGCCACGGGCTGTGGATAGTGACGCCAATGCCCGAGTTGCTCAAAGGACGACGAGTTATCTGTCATGAGGTAGTTCTTGCAGATATTATCAACGCTGGCGCAGTTTACGAACCGTCGCCCTCAGGTGTTGTGGTGGACAACGACCTTGTTACTGGTCGCTCGAAACACGAGGTTGAACCATTCATCGATGCCATTACCGAACAAATCCAACAAATATCTGTTGGCACAAATCGCTTCTCAAGCAAAAGGGCTACCACCTCTGTCTCAAGAGTAAAAGTTGCAAGCTAATTGACTCAGAACAAATTCACAACTGGGATATAAGCACATGAAAAAGATTTTAACAATTTTATCGGAGTGGGGTTATTGGGCTGAGGAACTGATAGGTCCCTTGGAAACCTTTGATGCTGCTGGATACCAGGTTGACTTTGCAACTCCAACGGGAAAAAGACCAGTAGCGCTTCCTCCTAGCTTGGACGCTACTTCTATCGATCCACCTTTGGGCCGGAGAGTTGTGTCAGAGGAGATGGCTGAAAAAGCCAAGCAGCTGGACGACCCTAAGAATCCACGGCTAGACAACCCGATCATTTTGTCAGAATGGTTCCCCGAGCGCCCTTACTGGAGTGCTGAGAAATTTCTTCGGGAAATGGAAGCCTACAACAATGCGCTTGACGAAGTGCAGAAGGATTTGGAACAATATGATGCCATCCTGATAGTAGGCGGCAGTGGTCCTATCATTGATTTGGCGAATAACCATCGGGTTCACGACCTTATCCTTAGCTTCTACAGGTTGGGCAAGCCGATTGCAGCAGAATGCTATGGTGTAACTTGTCTAGCTTTTGCTCGCGACCTGGCAGACCGCAAGAGCATTATCTGGGGTAAGCACGTCACCGGTCATTGTAAGGAATATGATTACAAAGATGGAACCGGCTTTGTAGGAACTGACATTAATATTGGTCCACCCCCGTATCCCCTAGAGTATATCCTCCGTGATGCAACGGGTCCAGACGGGGGATATCATGGTAATTTTGGTAAAGAAATCTCTGTGATTGTTGACTATCCGTTTGTCACAGGTCGATCTACCGCAGACTCTTATACGACTGGTCAGAAGTTGGTGGAAGTCTTGGAAAAAGGACTTAAACGATACGGGTGGTGAGCCTGACCAAATGACCATCGGCGAACCAGCAAGGATGATGACCGCCGATGGAATTGGGACTTAACTAATCTGACAAACAAACAACTTTGTGAGTGCCGCAAGAAAACGAATTATGCTTAAGGAAGCGCAAGTTATGGCTAATAGAAATGGCCGCTTTGCGATTATCGAACAACTTCTCGCGGATGGTATAGAGTATATGTTTGGCAACCCCGGCACAGTCGAGCAGGGGTTCCTGGACGCGTTGAAGGACTATTACCCTCAATTTAAATATATCTTCGCGCTGCAAGAGACAATAGCGGTGGGCGCAGCCGATGGCTATGCCCGCGCGACCAAGAAGCCCACCATCGTGCAACTCCACAGCGGAGTTGGTTTGGGAAACGGGGTTGGGATGATTTACCAAGCAATGCGCGGTCATGCGCCCTTAGTGGTGCTGGCTGGCGAGGCTGGTATCCAATACGATGGTATGGATGCCCAAATGGCCGCCGATTTGGTAAGCATCGCAAAGCCTGTCACCAAATGGGCGACGCGGGTCGTCCATCCCTCTTCTCTGTTACGTGTGCTGCGTCGGGCCATCAAGATAGCTGCCACGCCACCTATGGGACCCGTGTTCGTCTCTCTCCCGATGGATATTCTTGACGCTCCTAATGATGAAGATGTCGTTCCGACTTCTTTTCCAGTGACACGGGTTACCCCCGAACCCGATCAACTTGCAAAGGCAGCAGCCCTGCTAGCAGCTGCTCAGCACCCGCTGATTGTTATGGGCGATGGTGTGGCTTTTTCCGATGCACAGGCTGAGTTAACCCGTGTGGCCGAACTCATCGGTTCGCAGGTTTGGGGAGCAGACTCATCTGAACCGAACATGAGCGCCACTCATCCTTTGTTCGGAGGGCTGCTAGGTCATATGTTTGGGGAGCAAAGTCGCCGCATCACGACGCAGGCAGACGTGGTTTTAATTACCGGAACCTACCTTTTACCCGAGGTATTCCCTGCCCTGTCCGGCATTTTTGCCCCGGAAGCAAAAGTGATTCACATTGACCTGAATACCTATGAAATAGCAAAAAACTTTCCGGTCGATATCGGGCTGCTTGGAGATCCGAAAACCACACTCGCCAAACTGTCTTCTGTGCTTGAGGCAACTATAACGCCCGAACAAAAGAAAGCGGCTTTCGAAAGGGCTGCTCGGATAGGTGAGGACAAAAAGCGGGAATTGTCCGCTCAATATGAAGCTGACAAGGCGGTTCGTGACTCAGTACCTCTGCACATGACTCGTTTTGCAGAAGAACTAGCTGCTTATTTGCCACCTGATGCTATCATTTTCGATGAAGCCATTACCAATTCTCCTGAACTGTGTCGATACATACCACCAACAACGCTAGGACACTACTTCCAGACGCGAGGTGGTTCTTTAGGTGTCGGCATTCCCGGCGCAATTGGTGCAAAACTGGCTAATCCAGACAAAACGGTGATTGGGTTCACGGGCGATGGCGGCAGTATGTACACTATCCAGGCGCTCTGGACTGCTGCACACCACAATATTGATGCCAAATTCGTCATCTGCAATAATCACAGCTATCAAATACTGAAGCTCAATATTCTACAGTATTGGCGCGAGCGCCAAATACCAGAACACGACTACCCATCTTCCTTCAGCCTGTGCGACCCAAATATCGATTTTACGGAGTTAGCGCAGGCTTTGGGGGTTCAAGCTATTCGGGTAGAGAAGCCAGACCAGATTGGTCCAGCCATCCAGAAAGCATTGGCTCACAATGGTCCTTTTCTGATTGATTTGGTAATTACAAATGAAATTGTGGGCACAAAGATTGGGGTAAAGTGTGGTCAGTAATAGACCAAAATATTCACTCATTAAAAGAGGAAAAACAATGACAGTAACTAATGTAAAGTCTTTGACTGAGGCTGAAGTAAAGCAACTGGCAAAAGACTGGTATTTGAAACTAGACGTTCACGCTCCGCTTGAGGATTATGTTCCCTTCCTTGCTGAAGAAGGTTTGGAAATGCGCTTTCCTGAGGCTACAGTTTATGGTTTTGACGGATTTAAAGATTGGTACGAGCGCGTTATCCGTATTTTCTTTGATGAAGTGCACACCTTAAAGCAAGTTAATGTTACGCTTTCAGGAGATAAGGCAGAAGTTAAGGTTATTGTCAAATGGGAAGCTAGCGTCTGGAAGCCACCAGCAGCCAAAAGTGAACGGATTGTTTTGGATGCTTATCAAACTTGGGTCATAAAGCGATCGCCTAATACAGGGAAGCCAGTGATTGTTACCTACATTGTCGATTCAATGGATTACTATAAAGGGTCTGCTCAGCTTTAATATTGCATACATCCGTTAGGAAATGAAGTTTTGGAACGCACATGACCACTGCAAAGATGAACAAATCTTATGAGAGACAAACGATTAGGTAAAAGTAGTCTGTGCGTTTTTGAACTTTGCTCGCTTAGCAAAACCTTAGTTACGACGAACACTCAACTGTACACCTTAGAATCAAAGGAGATATAGAAGTGACAGTTTCAACAGTTTCACCAGGGCGTCAATTTTTTGACAAACATATAGAGACGATTTCGGCTGGAAAAGTCGATGAAATGGTAGACAGGGATTATGCAGAAGACGCTGTTTTAATAACCTTTTTCAATGGCTTCGTCAATACACCTCCACCTATTACAATTATAGGTCGTGAAAATATCAAACAATTTTTTCACGACTACCTGAAAACAATCGGATTTATTGATATCAAGTCTCTCGACTTCACTGAAGCTGAAGGTGCTATTTTTTTCCAAGCAAAATTCAACTGCAACCTTGGTCAAGTATCAGTTGGAGATGCTTGGACTATACGTGATAACAAAATTGCTTATCACTTTGGTTTTTGGGTTCAGTAGAATAACACTAATTTGTGGCGAGAGCGGCATTTTGTAGTTGGCACTCTCGCGCAAAGATAGCGCCGACTACAAATGAGCTAAATTAGTGCTATTTAGTTTTAGTACCATTCTGTACTTGCTCACTAAAACTTCCTTCAGTCCTAATATCCTATACAGAGGATTACTATGAGTACGCCAATAGAACAACTGCTTGTGTCTCCAATAAGCAAGCTCTACAAAGAGCATATCAGCTTCATTAAAGCGAAGAATGTTGACGGTCTCCTCAACCAGTATGCTGACAATCCGCTGCTCATTAGCACCCTAACCGAAAACCGCGAGCCGCTCTACATACGCGGACGACAAGCGCTCAAAGAATTCTTTGAAAGCCGCATTTTCGGTCTAGAAAATTTTGAGGTCAGGCTCAACCAGTGGGCTGAAACCGAGAACACACTTATGATGGTGGAGGAACTCGAAACCACAAGCAAGACCGGTGAGGTCGGCACTGTCGAGTTCTATGATAACTGGTTTTTGCAAAATGGGAAAATCTCTATCCACTTTGCTGGCGTAATTCGTTATCCGGATGGAACCTATGCAAATGGAGGAGCGAAAGGAGAAACACCCACATCTCCAATGGGTAAACTCTACAAAGAGCATATCGGCTTCATCAAAGCGAAGAATGTTGACGGTCTCCTTAACCAGTATTCTGAAGATGCCCTGCTCATCAGTACCTTGACCGAAAATCGCAAGCCGCTCTACATACGCGGACGACAAGCGCTTAAAGAGTTCTTTGAAAGTCGCATCTTCAGTCTAGAAGATTTGGAAGTCAAACTTGACCAGTGGGCTGAAACCGAGAACACGCTCATGATGGTGGAAAGTCTCAAAACCAGAAGCGTCAATGGCGATGTTGGCGAAGTAAGTTTCTACGATAACTGGGTGCTGCGCGATGGAAAAATCGCCGTTCACTTCGCTGGTGTAGTTCAATATCCTGATGGGTCATACGCATAACTAAGCTTAACAGCAAGGAGCGAAGTAATGGCTTTGCTAAAAGTTTCTCAAATGGCAATGAGTTGCAAAGATCCGATTGCAACTGAAAAGTTTTACACGAAATATTTCGGCTTTAAGCGGGCACGGGTTGCACCAATTGACAATAATGAGCAGATTGTCTTTATTAAGTTGGGCGATATGTACCTTGAACTCTTCCAAGGGAAGGGAGAAACCCCTGTTTCTCCAGCCGATAAGGATGGGCCAACCTATCCAGCTTGGCGTCATTTTGGTTTCCAAGTCGATGATGTCGATGCTAAACTGACTGAGATGGGCAAGGATGCAAAAATTACCCTTGGACCACTCAACTTTGATAGCTTTGTTCCAGGGTGGCGCACAGTTTGGGTATCCGATCCAGATGGCAATATTGTTGAGATCAGCCAGGGATACGTTGATCAGGATAATCCACCGCCTTTGCAGGCAAATTGAGGGTACTTTCAACTTAACTGCTATAAAGCTTGATTATTGAGAATAAAGTCAAAATTAGTTGATCTTATTAACGAAATAATCAGCTTTAAAAGGTACTAGTGTCACTTGATTTTTTCTATAAAAATCAGAATTGACATTAAGTTGACAATAACTTCTGCACCACTCTCAAATGGTCTCATTGGTGACGAAGATGTCCAAGCATAACATCATCTTCTCAATGTCTCTATAGTTCAGGGGAAAGGTAAAGTAGCACCAGACAAAGTAGCTAATAATTTTGGCGGGGAAGCAGTGGTGGTAGTGTAAATTAGAGGGCTTGTTTATAAAAAAAGTATCCCAAATACTGCCACCCCAATACATCTCGGTTAATGATGTTTACCTCTCGCAGATCCCCCCAACCCCCCTTGAGAAGGGGGGAAAATAGCCCCCTTCTCAAGGGGGATCAAGCCTTATCCGAAAAGTATTGACTGCCACCCTGTGTCACCCCGAAAGTTTTCCTGACAATACTCGATTGAGACACTCTAATTAGCTGATGAGCAGAAAGAAACTCATGAATACTTTTACAAGCTGGAAAACCCTAAAGCTAAACTGGTCTGAATACGGTGCAGAACTGCTTGGAACTGCATTCAATCTCTTGGTTGGATTCAGTATAATCACCTTCGATTTTGGCAAGGGCTTGCCTATGGAGCGTCTCATTCCCGCAGAAAGTCCTCGTTTATTAATTAATGGTCTAATCTTTGCTGGGAGTGGTGCATTGTTTGCCATTTCGCCTTTAGGAAAACTGAGTGGTGCTCATCTCAACCCTTCCTTGTCGATGGCATTCTGGTTACAAGGCAAGATGCATAAAGTTGACCTTTTTGGATATATTATTGGTCAATTCATTGGCGCAATTATTGGCACATTCCTAGCATTTTTTTTGTGGGGAAATTACTTTGCTAGCACCAATTATTGCATCACCTCGCCTGGAATAGGTTACCCCCTATGGTATGTATTTTTTACTGAAGTTTTCATGACATTTCTGTTAGTGCTGTCCATCTTTATCTTCTTAAGTCATCAGCGTCTATTGCGCTGGACACCTATGATGGTGTGGCTTTTAGTGGCAACTATGGTTTGGTTGGGAGTACCTATTTCTGGCACTAGTCTGAATACAGCACGTAGCGTTGGACCTGCTTTATTAGCTTGGTCTTGGCAAGACCAGTGGCTCTATTTTATTGCACCACCACTAGGGGCATTGGTTGCCGTAGGAGTTTTTCGACTTATAGCTATGGGTGAACTCGAAGTTTTAACAGGCAAACTTTTTCATGTTCCCAATTACTGTTGTATTTTTAAAAACGTTAAAGTGCCACATCTTAAGAAGCACTAGTAGATTTAACCCTTAAGTTATAAGGCGCTGTAGGCAAAACTTTACCGACGAAAGATGCAGCCTATGCTCATTAAAATCTATGCTAAGGATGCTCTTAAAAAGCACGAGTTGAAGCATAAAACTCTAGCTTAATTGATAGCTGCATAGTATCCCTTTAGCTTCGGGTCATTATCAGCCCCAAAAAACATCCAAATACTCTAGAAGGAGAAAGTCAATGAAGAAACTAGAAGGTAAGGTAGCTTTAGTAACCGGCAGCAGCGGGGGAATTGGTCAAGCTGTTGCCGTACGTCTGGCTTCCGAAGGTGCAGATGTTGTGATTGACTATCGCTCTCATCCCGAAGGGGCTGAAGAAACCTTGTCCAAAGTGGAAGCCCAGGGAAGCAAAGGCTTGACTGTTAAAGCCGACTTGAGCGTAATCAGCGACATCCGCCAACTTATAGCCCAAGCCATTCAACATTTTGGCAAAGTAGACATTCTGGTGAACAACGCTGGCATCGACGGTAGGAATGCCGACTTCTGGAACATCGCCGAAGCCGACTATGACGCAGTGATTAATCTCAACCTCAAAGGCACATTTTTCGCGACTCAAGCGATAGTGCAGCACTTAATCGAAACCAAGCGGACTGGCAAAATCGTCAATATTAGCTCTACCCATGAGGAAATAGCGTTTCCCCACTTTACTTCCTACTGTGCCAGCAAGGGCGGTGTGAAGATGATGATGCGGAACTTAGCAGTTGAGCTTGGTCCTTTGGGGATTACAATCAACAATGTGGCTCCAGGAGCAATTGAGACACCCATCAATACTAAGCTATTAAACGACCCGGAAAAGTTGGCGGCGGTGCTGAAGAACATTCCCCTAGGCCGCCTGGGTAAGCCAGAGGATATCGCGCCCGTGGTTGCCTTCTTAGCCTCATCTGATGCCGACTACATCACAGGCGCGACTTTCTATGTAGATGGAGGGCTTAGCCGGAACTATCACGAGCAGTAAACAGTTCGTGTTCGCTCTACCATTCAAAAGTCTTTATTATCTGGAGAACACAACATACTGTCCCCCATGAGCATTAACTTTGGACGTGAAATTTGTGGCGCTCTCGATTCAGCAGAAGCGCGAGAGTGGTTGGTAACTAATGGTATCGGCGGTTACGCTTCGGGTACAGTAGCCGGTCTATTGACACGTCGCTATCATGGATTACTTGTGGCAGCGCTAAAGCCACCGCTCATGAGAACCCTGCTACTAGCCAAATTAGATGAAACAGCGCTGTATAATGAGCGCTATTATCCCCTTGGAACCAACCGTTGGGCGAATGGAGCCGTTAATCCAGATGGCTACCACCACATCGAACGCTTTGGGTTAGAAGGAACAATACCCGTGTGGCGATTCGCTTGTGCGGATGCCTTATTGGAAAAACGTGTGTGGATGCAACCCGGCAGCAATACCACCTATGTTCAATACTACTTGCATCGTGCCACCCAGCCACTAGCTCTAAAGCTCAAAGCACTGGTCAACTATCGCGATTATCACGGCAGCACACATGCACTGGGCTGGCAGATGAGCATTGATTCTATTGAACGTGGGGTTCGTGTTACTGCTTTTCCTGAAGCTGTGCCGCTGTATTTATTAAGTGATAGCGGCAACGCCTCTCCCACACACGAGTGGCACTACGGATTTGACTTAGCAGTGGAACGCTATCGGGGACTTGACGATCGCGAGGATCACCTGCACGCAGCCACCTTTGACGCGACCCTCCAACCCGGCGAAGCACTCACCTTTGTCGCTAGCACCGAGATGTATCCAGAGTTGAATGGCAAAGCAGCATTAGAATTACGTCGCTCCTACGAACAAAAGTTGCTTGGACTCTGGAAAGCTAACCAATCCGTCAGTGCCAAAGCAGCTCCAGACTGGGTGCATCAGCTAGTCCTTGCTGCAGATCAGTTCATCGTCAGTCGGCAAGTGTCTGATGAACTTGATGGTAAAACAATCATTGCTGGTTACCATTGGTTTGGTGACTGGGGTCGCGATACGATGATTAGTCTGCCTGGTCTCACAATCTCGGCTGGTCGTCCAGAGGTGGCACGCCCAATTCTGCGTACCTTTGCCCGCTACGTGAACCAAGGCATGTTGCCTAACCGCTTTCCAGATGCGGGTGAGGCACCAGAATACAACACAGTGGATGCAACCCTCTGGTACTTTGAAGCGATTCGCGCTTACTATGCGGCAACTGGGGACGAGGAGTTGCTGAGCGAACTCTTTCCTGTGCTGGCAGACATTATTGATTGGCACTGTAAAGGGACGCGCTACAATATTCACCTAGACCCCAGTGATGGTCTACTCTATGCAGGCGAGGCAGACGTGCAACTTACCTGGATGGACTCCAAAATTGGTGATTGGGTGGTTACGCCACGCACTGGCAAACCCATAGAAGTAAACGCTCTATGGTACAATGCTTTACGAACTATGGCAACATTTGCCCAAAAGCTGGGTCAGCCGCACGAAGAATACGAGCAAATGCAAAAGCTTACGGCCACAGGATTCCAACGCTTCTGGAACGATGCAGTCGGTTACTGCTACGACGTTCTAGACGGACCTCAGGGACACGACGAGTCGCTGCGACCAAACCAGATATTCGCTGTGTCGCTACCGGAAAGCCCCCTTACCCCACTTCAACAGCGGAGTGTGGTAGAGTTCTGCGCGCGATCGCTTCTCACCTCCCACGGTCTACGCAGCCTCGACCCCAACCATCCACAGTATCAGGGTCACTACGGTGGAGATTCGCGTCAGCGAGACAGTGTTTATCACCAGGGAACAGTTTGGGGCTGGCTAAGTGGTCCGTTCGTCTTGGCTCACCTGCGTGTTTTCAATAATCCAGCCCAAGCTCGCACTCTACTCGAGCCGATGGCTCATCATTTGTTAGCCCACGGGGTCGGCAGTCTTAGTGAGATTTTTGATGGCGATGAGCCGCTGACACCACGGGGATGTATTGGTCAAGCCTGGACAGTAGCGGAAGTGCTTCGCGCCTGGATGGCAACAGAACGTGCTATAGAGAGTTCTGAGCTTTGCATTAATAACTCTTGAAAACTCTTTTAACTCCCAAAATCCAAAATCCAAAATCTAAAATCCAAAATCGCTATGACCCAAGAAGAAGCAAGATTGGCAGCAGACCGTGAGCGTACAGCTTACTGGAAAAAGTGGGGTCCCTACCTGAGCGAACGGCAGTGGGGAACGGTGCGGGAAGACTATAGCTCTAATGGTACCGCCTGGGAATTTTTCCCCCACGACCATGCCCACTCCCGCGCCTACCGCTGGGGAGAGGATGGAATTGCTGGAATTTCAGATAATCATCAACGACTGTGTTTTGCTCTTGCTCTGTGGAATGGTGAGGATACCATTCTTAAAGAGAGAATTTTCGGTCTAACTGGGAATGAAGGGAATCACGGGGAAGATGTCAAAGAATACTACTTCTATTTAGACAACACCCCCACCCACTCCTATATGAAATATCTTTACAAATATCCTCAAGCTGCCTTCCCCTATAGCGATCTGATAGAAGAAAATCGACGCAGAGGTCGTTTGGGTTTAGAATATGAATTAATTGATACAGGCATATTTGCGGAAGACCGCTACTTTGATGTCTTCGTTGAGTACGTCAAGGCTTCACCCGAAGACATTTTGATTCAGATCAGTGCAATTAACCGAGGACCAGAAGCAAAAACACTACATCTACTGCCGACACTCTGGTTTCGTAATACCTGGTCTTGGACTTCTAGTCAAGAGAAGCCGTGGCTAAAAATTAGCCAATCTAACTCTAACCTCAGTACAATCGAAGCTTACCACCCAACTCTTGGAACCAGATGGCTCTACTGTGATGGAGAACCGGAGTTATTATTTACGGAAAATGAAACTAATTATGAAAGATTGTTTGGGGTAAGCAATTCTACAGCCTATGTCAAAGATGGAATCAACAATTATGTAGTAGACGGGCAAAAAGCAGCTGCCAATCCAAATCGGATTGGCACAAAGGTTTCAACTCGTTACGAATTACAAATCGGTGCAGGCGAAACCAAGGTATTACGGCTGCGGTTAAGTGAGTTGCAAAATTTAACTGAACCATTTGGGACTGAGTTTGATACAGTTTGGCAGCAGCGTCAGCACGAGGCGGATGAGTTTTATCAGCGAATTTGTCCATGGACGCTATCAGAAGATAGACGTAATGTGCAGCGACAGGCATTTGCAGGCATGTTGTGGAGCAAACAATATTACTACTACGTCATTGAGAAATGGCTGAAAGGCGATCCTGCCACTCTACAGCCACCGACATCACGTCTTCTTGGCAGAAACCACGAGTGGCTTCATTTATTTAGCGATGACGTGCTCTCCATGCCCGACAAATGGGAATACCCCTGGTTTGCTGCTTGGGACTTAGCTTTTCATGTTATTCCGCTCTCCATGATTGACCCGGACTTCGCTAAGCTACAACTCAGCCGCTTGACACGGGAGTGGTATATGCATCCTAATGGTCAACTACCAGCGTATGAATGGGCTTTTGGGGATGTCAATCCGCCCGTGCATGCTTGGGCTGCATGGCAGGTCTATCAGATTGAGCAGAAAATCTATGGTAAGGCGGATAAAAAATTTCTGGAAGGCGTTTTCCAGAAATTACTGCTAAACTTTACTTGGTGGGTTAACCGGAAGGACTTTGAAGGCAAGAATATCTTTCAAGGCGGCTTTCTGGGCATGGACAACATAGGTCTCTTTGACCGTAGCGCTCAACTGCCAACTGGTGGATATTTACAACAAGCAGATGGCACAAGTTGGATGGCAATGTATTGTCTGGATATGCTAACAATCGCCTTAGAATTAGCAAAAGACAATCCCACCTATGAAGACATCGCTAGCAAGTTTTTCGAGCATTTCCTATACATTGCTGATGCCATGAACGGCATTGGAAATTCCGAAATAGCACTGTGGGATGAAACTGATGGCTTTTACTACGATGCGCTGCATTCACCAGATAGTCATCAATTCCTGATGAAAGTGCGATCGCTAGTAGGATTGATGCCATTGTGTGCGGTTAGCATCTTAGAACCAGAAACTTTAGAGCGGCTTCCAGGCTTCAAGCAGCGGACACAATGGTTTATTGAGAATCGCCCCGATCTGACACAAAATATCGCTTGTATGCAGAAACAAGGTGTCGGCGAGCGCCGACTGCTAGCGATCGCCCATCCAGATAAACTCCGTCGCATCCTGCAAAAAATGTTAGATGCAGCAGAATTTTTCAGCCCTTATGGTATTCGCTCTGTTTCTAAAGTTCATGCGTCCCATCCCTACATTTTGAATGTGGATGGACAGCAGTATCAGGTAGATTACGAACCTGCCGAGTCCACTACGGGGATGTTTGGCGGTAATTCCAACTGGCGCGGACCAGTTTGGTTTCCCATCAATTATCTGCTGATCGAATCGCTGCAAAAGTTCCATCACTACTTTGGCGACGATTTTAAAGTGGAGTGTCCGACTGGTTCTGGGCAAATGATGACACTTAAAGAAGTCGCAATTGAATTGTCTCAAAGGATGACGCAAATTTTCTTGCAAGATTCATCTGGTCAGCGACCTTTTTATGGTGGAACGGAAAAATTCCAAACAGACCAGAATTGGCGCGACCTGATTCTTTTCAATGAATACTTTCATGGAGATAACGGCGCTGGTATCGGTGCCAGCCATCAAACTGGTTGGACGGGTTTAATCGCCAAATTAATTCAGCAACATGCAGAACATAGCAACCAAAATCAGGCGTAGGAATTTCCTCGTTTGCCAAGCAGTTTTCTAGGCGTTAGTCAAAATCGGGATTTGAGATAGTTACTGTTGGTAACAAGGCAAAAATAAGTATCTATGCATACTAATTTTTGCCCTGTAAACTTGCGCTCTTTTATACTAGTTGGGGAAGTCCAATTTCAAAGGCGGTATGGCAGCTTAAACAAGTATGCAAATATTTACCTTCGCGCCCTATAAGCTTATGGGATAGTGAGTACGGGTGCGCTCCTTTTGTATTTGCCTATAATCACTTGGCAACTATGGTTAGCTCGTGATATTGTCAAGGATAATCCTCTCCCCTGGCAAAAATCAATCGAACAACTGACTCCTGGAAGAGTTGCCCAGTTTATGGGAGGAGTTTTGGCGGCGATTGGTTCGCCTGCAAGTTCTCCAAAACCCCGTGGAAAATCTCCTGGCTGGAAAACAGGGCAGCAGCGACAACGTAAAAACCGATATCCCATTGTCAAAAAACGAACTTATAAGCACCGTAAACAAACTGCTGAATCAGCTTAATATTTATATCTTGTTGATTTTTTAGCGCAAGTTTATTTTACCTAGCATCGCTGGGTCATTTTTCATGTCTTAGTCTAAAGTCCAGTTATCTCAGCATCTGTCAAAAGGGGGACTGTATTCAATCAGACTCCCTATTTTTTCCTTTGGGTTCACTCATTTAGTCTAGTTCGAGGTGCAAAAACTCTAAAAATAAGCTTGCCCTATTATTAGCTGCGAACAACCTTGGGAAGCTATCAGATGGATTGTAGAAAAGCCTCCTGATTTTAAAGGAAGTTTTAGGGAGCATCCAGTTTTGGCAGAAATACCCAAATCGGGAGAGCAAACACATTTAATTTTAGTACTGAGTGTGGATAAATTTAGAAGTAGCTAAAAATACCACGTTCAAAATGCTAGTCTCCACTCAAGCATAATTAATTTATTAGTAATTATTATTAACAAAAACTGACAATTTACACGACTCCGGGTGCGAAGCACCCGGAGAGCTATGCGATCGCGCTCCAGCGGCGCTTGCGCGATCGCAACTAACAAAGGGTGCTTCATAGAATCATGAAACGGCACATTTGCGTTGATACACAAGATAATTTTTTTGAGAGCGTGCGTAAGTTTTATAAACTGATTAAATCCAAATCAATACATTGGTACTAAAAACATTCAATTATACCTTTAAGCTGCAACGGCATCGTGGTGTCAGAAGTGAAGACCGCGAATAATGATAATCTAAAACATTAAAAAATTATTCAAGTCAAGTAAAATCTACACATTATGGGAGAATGTAAAAAATATAAAAGTGTGCAGAACTACGATGAATCAAGAGAAACAAGAACGTCTTAAAGCTTGCTTAAAAGAACTATCAGCTTTACTGTATGAAGAAGCTGACAAAACTCAATTAACAAACCTCGAAGGCATAGAAAAAACAGTTCGTAGTCAAATATTAGAATATGTAAGTCCAGAAGTAGCCCTTTTTTTGTTGAGCAAACAACAGGGACAAGAATAGGTAAAACTCGAAAAATAAAAAGCATTCTTGGGGAACTAAAATTAAAATCTAAACAGTTACAGATACTAGGTTTAAAGCCACGAAGTCGCTTAAGTCCATTGCTGCAAAAGTGAAGCTTTACGAATATCAGCATTCCGTACGTATCAAAAAGCAGAAAACGAAATTGAAGCATTGATAGGAATTAAAGTTGGTCATTCAACGCAACAAAAGCTAGTTTTACAACAGGATTTTCAACTTCCACTCTTCAAACAAACTGTTTCTGAAGTCAGTGTGGATGGTGGAAAAGTGCGACTAAGAGGCAAACCAAAAGAAGGTAGTTACTGGCGAGATTATAAAACTGTTCGTCTTCAAGGAATTTATTATGGGCGTACATGTCCATCTCCTAAACAAACTAGTGGGTTTACACTCATGCTGGCTATTAACATA
>QQTW01000097.1_pt1 | contig 47656 bp, 50 predicted proteins | sample 1904831 | NCBI WGS metagenome assembly QQTW01 (sample SAMN09435610, study PRJNA476489) | Subsurface metagenome, whole genome shotgun sequencing project.
AGCATTTATTTTTTAAACAAGTACTTGACATTCGCCTACCGTAGAGGTCGATATCATCAGCTGTAGCCTCCACTATAAAGCATTAGTAGAGTTTTAGATGATGCATGAGCAGCTGCAGGAAGCTTACTATTGACGAAGAGATTGGTTCAGCGCTTGTGACTTAGCCCCGAGCAAGGTGATGGTCAAGAAATGAAGACGTGAAGTTGTGCGCAGCATCTGTGGTGGTATCATGTGTTTTTGCGCCTGTGTTGATGGTGTTCTGTGATTCACGGTTGGAAACTTCTCGGTGACAGAAGAAGCTCGGGCCAAGCTCCAAACAGGAGTTCAACGATATCCCATATCACGGCGCAACCAAACCACCCTTCTTTCAGCCACACCTCGAGGCTCACTACGCTTCATGAGATGTTCAGACTTCGCCTTTTGCGAGCACGCAGCTATGGCGGCTGGATTTGTAGATCCTGCGCGCGACGATCCTCGACCGCGACTCCCGCCCAGATCAAAATGCACAATGAGGCCGAGAGATATTGGCTTCGACGACAGAAGCTCCGGACGCGATTCGCGCCTTCTCCGACGGGTCACCTCCATCTCGGCTCGCTTCGGACGGCCCTGTTCAACTTCTTGCTGGCAAAAGCCTCAGGTGGACAGTTTATCTTGCGAATCGAGGACACAGACCAGGTTCAGTCACATATGTTAGATATTAGAGTGATACAGTCCGCTGATGGACCCTAGAAACGGATTGTTCCTGGAGCGGAAGAGCGTTTAATTGAGGACCTTAAATGGGCAGGGCTCAAGTGGGATGAGGGTACCTCCATGTCCCCCGAGCGCCGGTCAAGCATGGGCTAAGAATGAAAAGGTCCTGATATTGGAGGGCCATACGGTCCATACAAGCAAGTCAGTTGCGAACCAGGGTGCCATCGGGAGCTGGGTGCTAAGAGGGTGGCAGTCCGAACGAACAGCGCTATATCAAGAGCATGCCGAGCATCTCCTAGCGGTATGTCATATGAAAGTGTGTTCAAGAGCTGCGGAAGATAACCCGGACGCAGTCAGGTTATGCGTATCGATGCTTCTGCGTCGACCAGGAGACATATGACCAGACGCAGAAGAAGCGTCCATCGATACCGGGTGAGAACATTCATGTCTGTGCGGAGCTTCCCCGAGAAGAAGCAGACGCGCGAGCTGCTCAAGGGGAGCGACATGTTCTTCGACTGCTGGTAACTAGCCACCATATCGGAGACACCTTCATCGTGAGCTGAGAGCATGATATGGCAGGTGCCCCCTGACCTCCCACACTTTCGCGACACATTTGGTTGGGGAATCAAGAAATTTTATGCCAAGTCCCCAGAACCAAAACCAAAACCAGTAGCCCAACCGCAAGAACATATCGTACTGCTCAAGTCGGATGGCTTGCCGACATATCACTTGGCTAATGTCGTTGACGACCACTACATGGACATCACGGCGGTGGTTCGAGGCGCGGTATGAAACGTACGGAATGACCGATTATCCAAATCGCTGATGCCATTCAGGAGTGGTTGCAATACACGGCCAAACATGTCTACATGTATCATGCGCTGGGTTGGGAGCCGCCAGCATTTGCACATCTGGGCCTTCTTCATAACGAAGCCGGCGAGAAGCTTAGCAAGCGGCATGGCACCATCGACATTGCTGCCTTCCGAGACCAGGGCGTCCTTCCGCAGGCGCTGGTCAACTTCGTTGCCTTGCTGGGTTGGTCGCATTCAGAAAATTCTGATTATATGCAGATCAGCAAGCTCATCAGTCGTGTGAGTGTGTGGAACGAGCCCAGTGTGGATGGTATGCTCACTGGGTGTTCAGTTTACTACGCGCTTTACCCGGGGTAATATCACCGTATCCTTGAACAAATTATGGTATCTGCAAAAAAAGCATACGCAAGACTTGGCCGTCGCGGATGGACCTGCCATTGGGCGTCTCGTCGACCGGATCTGTGACGGTCTGCCAGCCCAACTCAAAGAAGGCAAACGGTCAGATCACTCCCATTTTAATGCTTCCTACAACCCAGCGTGCTCATCCACACTGATCTCTAGTCCCGACTTCTTGAAAAGAAACATACGAGACTATGTCCGGAAGATCCTCCTCGCCGACGCCAAAAACTTCACGCACATTGACGATTTCTATATGCGGAATGAATTCTTCTTCGCTCCGGTAATCAACTCTCATTACCTGCCACCTCCGCGCAACAAACATAATCCCAAAGTCGCGCGTGTATCCGACCTGGTGGCCGCCGCGGACGAATTCCAACAACTGAGCCATGAGAATTGGATGAGCGAGCATCTCCGCACGCTTCTCCACGATCTCGTCAATGGAGATCGAGGGCCGATGCAATTTGCATCGGAGATATCGGAGCCAACGGATGCGGAGCGAGAAGCTCTCGAGAAGGAACAGCTGACATTCACGCCGGATAAATTAGAGGCACACGAGAAAGGAATTACCCTTCTCCAGCGGCGACGGCGGAGTTGGAATCGCGCCCTTCATCATTATCTACGCTGGGCCCTGGCTGAAGGTAAGACGGGACCGGGCATCGTGGAGATCTTGGATATCTTGGGCCGCGAGGAGTCGCTGGCTCGCCTCGCTCAAGCGGCTGCTCTAGTGGGAGGAAAGGGCAATCAACAGGATTTGGCAGATCAGGAAGATGAGGTTTCCGAGCCGGGGATGACTGCGGCTGCGTGATTTTCTCAGTGTGGAACTTAAGCATGCCGAGCTGGAATCGTCATCAGAGAGCCTTACGTCTCCCTGTTACTGAGCGACGTTGCATATCTTCCCTCAGTTGCACAATGCCTCCTTGAATTGCTAAGGTATACCACCACGCAAATGGGTATTTACCACTCACGGCCCCGGAGCCGGGCGCCTAAGCGGAAGCGTTCGTTGCCGCTGTGTCTACAAATGGTATCCTTTGTCGTCTGGGTCGATGAAAATGATGAACTCCAGTTTCTGACGGTGGTAAGGCAACAATTCTTCTTCTAGTAGGCTCCCCTCGAGCTGGAAGTGATGCCAGCCTGTCCTCCTCAACTTCAAAACCAGACGCCCATCTCCTACCTTTACAAACGGTACAGACATCAGTCGTGGCCTAGCATTTCAGAATATCCTTGAAGCAACTGAAATCCAATTGTGAGCATCAGTGGCGACCTGTACACCAGGGTAGGATGATGCGAGTTTCATAATCAGTTTCCTTGAGATTTCATTGACGACATCAACAGCTCTACGCTACCCGTAACGCCACGTCCTGCATCCCATGCATGCTTCTTATTTCAATTGAGAGGTCGAAAGATTAGGTCAGATCCACCACCGTAGGTGTATCTGCAGCTGGTACCACCCCATTGAACAACCGCTCTTTGATCGTCGTACTCAACAGTCCCGTCACTTCCTCCGCCACCAACCGATTGCTCTCCCGAACGACCTTCTCGAGCTGGCCCTCCTTGACGAGAGCATTCATCGGTCGTTGGTAGATGGATTGTTCCCGGGTCTTCGCACCCTGTGCCAGCACCTGTTCGGTCTTGACGATCTTCTCGCTCAGATCGCGCATCTGCTTGGTGGTGTAGTCGCGGTTGGTGAGCAGGGGGCTCTGACTGAGGGTCGAGACCCAGTACTTCTTCCACAGCAGCTCGAGGAGGTGGGTATCGAGCGTGCTTTTGAAATGAGACACCTCCAGCGAGTAATATCGACTGCTGTGCGCTCCGAAATCGTCGATCTTGGCCATCGGGATCGACGGCTGGTCGTCTCCCGCGGTCGGACCGGTTTCCGGTGGTGTGTAGTTGTCGGGATATGTGCGAAATGCACCAATCTCGACCTTTCCTGCGGAGATGGTTCGGTCTGGGTCGATGACCACGGCGAGATAGGGATCATAGTGCTTCTGATGGGTCGCTTGCGTCGTCACGTCGATGCCGCTCAACCAGCATCCGTAGCCGGGATGGCTGTGGTACCATCCGACTGCGTTCTCCATCTGGCCCGCGTCACGCGAAAGCTGAAGATAGGCAGGCATGTACTCGTTGGCTTCATCCTGCGCGTTGACACGCGTCTCGGTGCCTTCGACGGGTAATCGGAAGGCGTCGGTGACGATGAAGCTCGTGCCGGAGATCTTCCCTTGCATTAAACCCATCACTTCGAGCGATCCACCCGAGCGGGCGTGCATGACCATCTTGAGTAGCGCCACGGCAGAGATGCGCACATCTCGGAAGTAGCGCGGCTCTCGCTTGTAGGGTTTGTCTTTGAGGAGTTGTTGCTGCTCGGCAGCATCGTAGGCGTAGAGAGCGTCTTGTGTGGGGTCGACGAGCTGGACCGAGTTGTCAAACTCTGCATCCAGTCAGCAAGATATATCACGGGGGGGACTAGGGGATGAGACAAACCCCAGTTCTTTAGCGCACTCTCCATGTCTGAGGGTTGATGACCGCAGCACTGAGCTCGGTGCGAGGTCACGAATCACGACTGCGATTGATAGGTCGTCGGATCAGCGTTATTCCGATCCAGCGGAGAAAGAATGATCCGAAGGCGGTGAAGGAGCTGGCGAGGAACCGGGCAATTGCCGCTTGTGGTTGGCCCGACAACAACAACAACCACCCGCTTCGATCAAGTCAACATCAGCGGAAACGGGCTTTAACCGCGTTGCTTTCTCTAGCTGCACAATTGCCTCAATTGATCCGTTGCTCAGTGGAGATCAAAAACAAGATCGTCACCTTTACCACTGGCATTGCCTCTGGCCGACATTGACAATCACCTGAGTGTCTTGAAGGTCTACGTTGAGCATGCGCGTGTTGGTGACAACACCCCGCTTCACACCTCAGCGGTGAAAAGACAACATCGCGAAGATCATCTCCTCCGCCCGCTCCCAACCTCCAACCTGATCCTCCACCATACAAACATCCCACCATGGACACCAGCTATCTTACCAACCAGGTGGCAAACATCATCGCCCAGCTCCATGGCCTCTTTGATGAGATTGGCGTGCCCAACCACGAGCGAGACTCGAGGGAAGCCGAGGTAAGGCTGCCATATCGATATCAACAACAATATCAATAAAACACAACTGAGACAGTGTGTAGCTATTCAAGGCATTATCTGAGTCGCTACATAATCATCTGCGACAGGTTGCCAGGTAAGCTTCGCTCTGTTGATGTTGACATCAAATTGCACCAGGCGGCTAACATGACGGTATCATAGCGAGAAAAATGATCTCACAGAAGAGTGCCACCGGACGGTCCAAGCCATTAAGCAGATGGAAACGTCAATCGATGATAACCAAGCGCACCATGATCATGGTGGCGAGCGTCGCGAGCTCGAGATTACCTATCCCTTGATGCGGTGTCTGCAGTCGCTCAAGCAGAAACATGCAGCCATTTCCAAGCTGCATCGAGAGCGGTTTGAGCAGGTGAAGAGTGAGTAACATATTCTACCATACCCTCTTATTCATATATGCGACCCTGCAGCTAATAGTCAATTAGCACTCGTCGAAGCAATGCAATCATACTCTTCCCATTTGGAGCCATCGTTCGTCAGGATTGCCCTTCCTCCCACCTCCTCGGACGGATCCGTACCTCCAACCTTCGACCTGTCTTCGAGATACGTGACGGCGTTAGACAAGGAGTTTACGCGTGTCTTCGAGACGTACACGCGCCGAGTGCAGCAAGTCCGAGATCTATCCGAAGAGATTGTCCGGTTGTGGGCGGACCTCGGCACGCCACAAGCGCAGACCGACAGTCACATCGTCAAGCACTACAAAGAGAATTCAGAGCTCTTAGGATTACACGAGGCGGATTTGCAACGCTTGATGGGGATCCGACAAGATCTGGTCAAGCAGAAGACGGATCGTGAGCGACGATTGAATGAGCTCAAGACGGCCATTGAAGGCCTGTGGGACCGACTGGGCGTCGAGCAACCGGACCGCAAGCGATTCTTGAATAGCAATCGTGGCTGCGGCCTGCGCGTGATGAACGAGTTTGAAGATGAGCTGGCGCGATTGAATGAATTGAAACGACAGAATCTGCATCTCTTCGTGGAGGATGCGCGATATCGGATTCAGGAGCTGTGGGACGCGCTCTATTTCTGCGAGGAAGAGATGTTGGAATTCACCCCTGCCTTTTCAGGTATGTCACATCAAAACCATGAAACCGTGTTTATGTTTTCTTGAATAGCATGCTGACATCGATTCTATAGACGTCTACAGTGATGCCCTTCTCTCGAGTCACGAAGCGGAGATTGTCCGACTGGAGACCCTCAGAGAGCAACGTGCGCCCATCCTTCAGATGATCGACAAGCACCGCTCGCTGATCGGCGACCGTGAAGAGCTCGCAGCCTCGAGCCAGGATGCCTCTCGACTGATGGCGCGCGGGCAAAAGGGCGAACGGCGCGATCCGACACGGTTGTTGCGGGAAGAGAAGATGCGCAAGCGGATCGCCAAGGAACTGCCCAAGGTGGAGGCCGATCTCCGAAGAGCGCTTGAGGACTGGGAAGACGAGTACGGCCGGCCGTTCTGCGTCAAGGGCGAGCGGTATCTGGACGAGCTGGCCGCTATTAACATGTCATCGACGCAATCTTCGGTTCTACCGCCACGATCCAAGACGCCCTCCGCCCCCCCCCAACCTCGAACCGCAGCTCCAGAGTGGTTGGTGCTGCGGCTGCCCCGTTCCTGCGACCGGGAAGCAGCATCCGAGGTCCACCTCCGTCGAGATCAGGAGCGAAGACACCGACTGGTACGTCGAGACGTAACCTCCACGGTGGTGGTCCCTCCACGGTCACCACGACCATGACAGCAGGAGGTGGAGGAGGACACTCCCCGTCCAAGATCCCCGCCCGGGTTCCTCTAGGCAACATGCCGCACGGCAATAACTCGCCCGAGCGTGGCATGAGCGCCATGGCGCGCGAGCATATGACTCAATCGCGGAGCAAGTTGGGGCACGGTAACAATCAGAACCAACCACCACCACCGGCGATGGCTCCTCCACCGATGATGCGGAGCTACTACCATCCTCCTCCATCTGCTTCGGCTCATCCACCCTCGACCACGCATTACGACGACGTCGATCATGACAATGGTGATCCACGATGCACCAGCGCGGCTTCCTCCTCGCAGGATAGCGTCCGCAACATCCCGCCCGAAGACATCTACAACCACAACCACAACAACGAACGATCACAGTGTTCCTATCTCCAATCATCTACCATCCGAACCAATCCGATGCCACCGCCCATGGGTCCTCCGCCGTCGACCATCCGAGCGAACATCACCACTTCCACTACCACAACGCAACACTATCCTCATCATCATCATCACGCACCACCGACGGCAATGGCGGCAGGAGCCTTACCACCCCGAGCAGAAAGTCGACAAATCTCGACGACCTCCAGCGCGATGAACACAGTCTCGAGTTCGGAGAACTGGGAGACTTACGATGATGCCTCCGAGCCCGAAGAACCTGAACCGGATGCGAGCGAGGGGTATTATGCGAGGTTAAGAGCCGCGCGAGGGAAGGGGTATACGTCTGAGGTGGGAAAAGTGAGTCCGGGACGGAAGATGCATGGGTTGCGTGGCGGTGTGGGAGTGGCACCGGGTAGTGGACATACCAGTATGATGGAAACAGAAGCGGGGAGAATGGTAGTGGTGTCGGGGAGTGATGCGGGGTGGGTCGATGAGGAGGCTTTTTAGAGCAATGAAGAAGCTCGTTCGTTGGGGCTGCTTACTTTCGAGCTTTGTTTGTTTGGGTCGTGGGTTTCAGGATGCTTGCTTGGTCGGTTGCTTGCCTTGCTTGCTCTCGTTAAGTCGATGAGTCTGTTGGTTCACAGAGGACAGACAGACAGGTTCTCATTCGTGCGCAATGCTCTTTTCCGTTTTCAATTGACGTATCATACAATCTTCCATCTCCGTTGTCATGCTCCTGCTCCGGTTGATGATGTTGTCGTGTTCTTCAGACTATAAACAGTCGCAGAAGCAGGCTTTCACCCACGGCCGCTGGTCTGACTACCAGTATGACCCGAAAATACCGTACCTTCATCGGACTGACGACAACGACAGGTGCGTCCACCGTACAGCCCACACTAACTGATTGATCCCTTGTTCATTCATCAAGCTGGTGGTAACGGAAACTCTTCTATCAGGCTAATGGCCAATTCAGGGAACGCTCTTATTCACCGAACTAATGGCGCCGAGACTCTTTCACATTTGTCTTCGGTGTCAGTCCAATTTTCCCATGGGACTGACTGATGAAGCTTTTCAACGTCTCTCCTCATCATCATCGAACTAATGATGATATAATAGCTAGAGTATGAACTCCTCAAATCACTCTAACGATACAGGCATGCACACATGCCCCGTTACCCTTTCAGGTGTACATGCAGCTTCAACATGCACAAGCACATGCAATGTACCACCAATATTCTTGCCAGCAATGCGATAACAGATAAGGCATTCCTGAAAACTGAAAGGACGGGGGGAATTGCTGAAGTGGGTTGGATCGGTGTTGTTGCTCCGCGGAGTTACACAACATTGTCGCATCGGCTGCTTTTGCATGATGCAGGAGGTCTGTATGGGTGTACTCGGTACGAGTAGAGAGACTGATATCCTGGGATGATCGATCACAAGCTGGGTATTTTACAACCTCTCTATGACGAGTAAATTTCACGATATTCTATACCTGTGGAATTTCCACAATTCCCAGTAAGCTTACCGGCTAACTAGTAGCTGGCATGTTCAGTCCGCTAGAATACATGATTCGAGCTTCATTTGTACTCTACAATCGTGGTTACTGAATGTACGTCTGACTTTTACGCGGGGGGACAAAATGAATGGCGCAGCCCAGCAGTAACTGCCAATCCAGTAATCATCAACATCACCATGGCGAAGATGGTTAAGAGCAATCTTCATCGTAAGGGTGGTGAGAGCAACTTCATCATCATCGTCAGCAGTGAGGAGAGTTTTCAACTCCATCAGAGTGATGAAACCATTGAGGGGTGGTCAAGCGGTTACTGTTGGGCTACGCCATTTATTTTGTCACCCACGTGACTTTGTAAGAATAGAGCCAGCGGTATGCGCAATTACGTATACTTATCCAAAGTCACGAGACGCGTAAAGTGGTTTTTCTTGTCTGGCGAAATGCTCACGAGACCAACCCAGAATCTGATTTCAATTAACGCCCCAGGGGCATCCCATATATTACCGCCAATCCCACGTAACATTCATATGAGACTAAGACTCCGGTACGGATGATCTTAACAATCGCCTCATTCATTCAAGTCATACGACTCCCCCCAATTATCTCACGGAACAGAGTATTGCTACTGTACGGATCTGTATGGATACCTAGAGTGATCATCGATCGGCCTTATCTCGTCTCGTCGCTTTCCCATCCCTATCGTAATCCCGGACAGATGCGATCCTTACCCCACATCCCCATTTTTTTCTCTTTCCGTCTCGCATCTGATGGGATGGGCTTGAATGAATAGAACAAGCCAAGCCCGATCCCAACATGCTGGGCTGGGGATCTGCCAGGTGTCGTACAGCAGGATGACAACCAACCTTGACGCATGACTGAGGTACAGCACGGTACTGCCACATGACGGCTGACACACTGCGATTTGTCCGAGTAAATAGTACTGTACGGAAGCTACCGGCTGTACAGCAAGAACGTGCAAGGGGTCAGGCTGTTGGATACAGTAGCTCGCCTCCGTTCCGAGGAAAGAACTGGCCTAATCTGTCGTCGTGCTTTATCAGTCAGTCACTCAGTCGAGTCAGGCTGAAGCACAGTAAGCCAACGCCCCGCGGAGCGACGCTAGGACGGGGGATACAGGCCACGCATCACCCGTTATCTTCGCGTGCCTCCTTGGAATCCTTGAAATCCTTCGTCGTCATTGTTTCGTCGCGCACGTTGCTCGTCGCCTTCACTCCGTCGTCGCTCTAGATGATTCCACCTAGCCTCTTTCTCCTCATCGATCGACATGGACAGAGCATGAAGAGTATGAGGCGCTGCGTAGCCTTAGTTCGAACAGCCAGTTTTCCTCAAGGCGGTAACCCGGATCGCAAAGACAGGAGGACTGTCGGCGCCAACGAACGTCCTTCCTTCCAAAATGCCGCCGTCAGATCCAGTGGTGATTCCGGCGCGACGGAGCGCAACAACCGCATCGATCCGTCGTGAGGCGACGACAACGACTCCTCCAAGACGTCTCGCACGAGGCGAGAATGCACGAGGCGAGTCGGGCAGAAGATCAACTAGCCGCCGCCAGGGAACATCTCCAGCGCATCGACCGGATGCCATTCCACCTGCGGTGGCGGCCTTGTTGGCCGTCACGTCCATTCCACCACCGAGACCTAAGCGAAATCCCATGTCGACTAGAACACCGAATGCGACGCTGGACAAAGGACAACCACGGACGGTGCGAGTGATGAGTACCGTATTCGACGAGAAGGATGATGCACATGATGATAGCGCGATGTTGTTATCGCGGTCGCCGTTGGAGATCCTATTGAGTCCGGCCGAAGAATTAGAGGAGGAGGACACGTTCAGCCAGACGACAGATGAGACCAGTTCTCCGACCCCTCCACCGGTGGGATCCAGGTCTCTTGATTCGTCTGCTCCCTCGTTAGAGATCGACCATGGCTCGCAAACCTCGCTCGGCTCGCCGCCCTCGCCTGCATTCGCTGAAGAGAGACGGGCGAGTGGATCACCGCGGAAAGAGAAACCGGTGTCGTCTCCGCCCGCGGAAGACTGCGTGCTGGATCATCCTCTGCTGAGCAGATATGCGATGTGGAGCGATCATCCGTCTGCCATCCCTCACCAGGGGTCCACCACCACCACCAGCGATGGAAGCCGGCTCGCAAGATCCCGCAGACCGGCGCCCATCTCGCGTCCTTCGAGCTTTCGTTCAAACCTAACGGCCTCGTTGCGTGTCTTGCGCTCCGCCGCCAAATCCTTCTCGAATTTCACGGTCGGTCCGACCATCCAGGCCGATGATTTCCTCACCCGGTCGATCTTGTCTATCTCGCCTCAGTTCACCGATGAGCGATGGCCAGGTGCCCCGTTGGAGGAGACCCCGACTCCGGCCATGCGTCGATACTTGAATCCACCGCCCGCGACGTCGGGAGTGACCAACGATAGCCCAGCAGGGTCGTTGTTGACTGCGGGGCGCCAGCATCAAGGGAGCGTGTGCCACGACGACAAGCCCTGGACGGGCGCCATTCAACTGCAGACATATCGCACGTCGACCGCCACTCGGCAGGCGTCAGGCTCCTCGTCCGCGTTGAATTCAACGTCGAAGTGGTCGAGCAAAGACCGGAAACCTGCAGATCGATCCCATCCCAGTCTCACCAGTCCTTCGTCGTCCCTCAGCCCAGCCATCCAGGGGCCGGTCGCCCGCAATCGCGAACCACGCGAGAACAGCGACTTCTTGCGCGTCATCGTGCTGGAGATGAACATGCGCCGCGAGGGGAAGTTGAGCGATTCCAGTCCGGGCAAAGCGAGATTTGTGCTGCCGCCGCGGCAGAAGGTAGCATTTTCGGCAAGGACCGGTATAGAGGATGTGAATGACGGCCTGGAGTCGTCTTGTTCGATCTCTGGACCACAGAGGAGCGGTGCGAGGGCAGCTGGCCGCAGGACGGTCGAGGTGCCGAGAAGATGGGTTGGGGTTGTGGCTAGATGACTAGAAATTGGTCGATTGTTGGTGGTCCCATATGGGTTTCTGTCATCGACCTAAAGAGCGATCTATACCTGTGCCTTTTCAGGGAGAATCGTATGGATATATTTAACATCTCAATAGGGTTTTTCCCTCGTTGATGGTGCATATCGGGACGTGCTAGATTGTATGAATTAGGGGTGCCGCTACCGCTACAGCACGCCGCCAGGTACAACATTGAAGCTAGTATCCTTCGACAACGCAAAGCCTATGACAAGAGTCGATTGCCATCAGTCACGAACCACAAAGAGACATCTGTTCACTGAATTTGAATTTTCGTAAAAAAGTATAGGTAAAGATTGCAACGAAAGAGGTTGAAGCTTACGCTCTTCGTCTAATAATGTCTCCTCGGCCCAGCTCTGCTCGACCCACTCAGCGGTCACGAAGCGTGGCTGCTTGCCTCTTCGCCTAGAAATCTATTAGCCAAGCACCGTGACGGTCCATTTGATTCAAGTTTGGTACCGTGCAAGATCATGGCGAAGATCAGCGACACGTTGTCGGAAATCGCGATCTCCCTTGGGCCCAACCACGACCACAACATGAGTGAGGTTGTTCGTGAAGGGGGAATCGACAACGGTGGCGTCGCCGAACCGCAGCAACCTCGCGATGGAACGTTGCTTCAGCGAAGACTCGTCGATTTCCATGCCCTCGTTGGATGGATCTGGTAAAGAGGAAGTTGGTGCCACCAGAAACGCTACCACGTCGTAGAAGAGCCAGCCCCGGTGCCTCTGCTGATCAGTGCTCTGCTGAAGCTCCTGCTTCAACTCCGAAGTATCAATCTGATGCTCCGGAGTTGTGGGCATCCGATCCAGAATCTGCGACACCAATTAGTCTTGCTTCTTGGCTGTGAGCTCAGAGACTCGCCTTCTGGAGCTCCTCAATTGACGTGTCCCTAAAGTAGCTGTCACAGTACTTGTCTACGTTCTTGCTAATCATATTTTGCGTCTTCTCGGTGGCAAAGAACATATGGCTGTAACTGCTTAGTGAACAATTCTAGATATGTCCTGCAGAGAAGGCGTCCTACTCAGGTTCCATGGGGAGGAGCAAGCTCGGGCGCCCCTGATCGACCTCGTTCTGTCGCAAGCACTGGAATATCCACGCTGGTCGCACGATGTCCCGTTTGCCTGACTTCTGCAGCGAGGCCACCTTGACCGTTCCTGTCTCGAGATTAGAGAACTCCCACAATTATTCACATTGTTGCACTCACTTCGGTCAGCCACGCATATCATCGAGGTGGTAGCAGTATGTGTTTGATAAAGTTTTCCGCCGTTGGACTTGACCATCTGCTCCAGCTCTACCTTCGATTTCTGCTCTGGCGTGACAGAATCCGTCATGATGACTACCGCTACGTTAGCACTGGATTATCCTATCCGAAACATCGTCCATACAAAAGTTGAGTCCATCAAAGACATGCGATTCAGGTCCGTCATAGGGTCTCTTCACGGGCACGTCTTCTCCAGCCACCGTCACCTCCTTCTTCAACCTCGGCTTAACTCTTTTCCTGCGTGAATCATCCACCTTGAACTCTTTCTCGCGGTGCTCCTTCTCCGCCTGGTGTCTTAGCTCCAAGAACTCCTGAACCGACAGGGCTGAAGACCAACCCTTGTCCGCGCGAACAGCCTTGAACCGAGGGAACCGCAACGTGACGCCGGTCCGGAAGCAATCGGTCTGATACACTGATGCGGCTTTGACGGAGAACACCACAGATTCATCAGGACGGATCCAGACATCTGGCCGTTCCAGCTGCGCGTCTCCGCCGGCCAACTCGATGAACTCGGTCGGCGGCCGCTTCGGATCCCAGTCTTTCCATTTGCCATGCGTTTGGTGTCGAATGGCAGCATAATCGGCCGCGGTGAATCCGCCACCAACTTTGAAGAAAGAATGGCATTTCATCGGACTCGCGCCTTGCTCGATCTGCGGTTTGTCGACTCGCAGTCCGCACATGAAACTCGAGAGCCTTCCACCTCGGTTTCCGGAGCCGTAATAGCCCCCGATGACGATGCAATCGAGCGACTCGCCGAACTCGGTCATATACTCTGGCTTGACCTTAAGCCAGTCGTCGTTGCGCTCGTTGAGGCGATACATCGACCGCGGATTCTTCAGCACGAGCCCTTCCGAGGCCTCAGCCACCACTTTTCGGAGCAAGTTCTCCACCTCCGTGACCGTCCGCGCCTCTTCATAGGGATGAACTTCCATCCGTCGATGCACGGACTTGACGCTCGCTTCGAGCGCCTTGCGACGATCCCGCAAAGTATACTTGGTGATCGCCCGGTCGTTTAGATACAACAGATCAAAGACCCGGTAGAGTGGCCGCTGGCCGGTCGTGTACGGATTTCTCGATTCCGACAGTGCCGCCGACTTGAGTGTTCCAAAGGGCACCATCGCGTCCTGCTCGGGATCCCAAGTGATCATCTCGCCGTCCAGGATGATGTTGTGCACCCCTTCATGAAATGCTCCTTTGAGATGGCGCGTCAAGGACGCATGCTCGTCTTCGTAACCTCCGCCGTAGAGGTAGGTATATTCTTTCGCTCGTCGGGACCAGAAGGCGAAGCGCTTGCCACCGGGAATGGTGTCATCGTCCATCATATGCAGCTGCATCCGCTCGCCGTCGACCTTCTCCTCAACCCAGAATACATCGTCGCCGTCGACTGGTCGTAGCTTCTCCACCATCTTCTCGAAGGAGTGCATCTGGAACTGGGCGAGCTGGGGCTGAAAGCATTGCATCAATGCAATCTCGTTGTCGTCGTCGTGAAGTCTGACGGACGAGTCGTACAGCTCCCAGCAGACCCGACGTAGGCTCGACGACACATTGAACAGACTCATGGCGTCGGGATGCCAGATGTCGAAGAAGGTCTTCTCGGTCGCTCCGACCTTCATCTGGCGAAGGATGATTCGAATCAGCCATAGCAGCTCCTGTGAATTCATGCGCTTGTAAAAGATCTCGAAGATAGGCAGCTGGTTTTCTTCCTTTTGAGCGGAGGCCAGTCGATCCAGATAGTCGTTGACCTCTCCGATGGTCATATCCCCAACCGTGGTCCGCATCGGTCGCTTTGAGATGACTTCGTGACACCGACCGGCGAAGTCGCCCGCCATTCGGCTCGCGGTTGTCTTGCCCGGTAGCTTCCAATTGAGCAGGTTGTGTCCATCCTCGGAATTTCGATCAATCTTCATCACCTTCACGAGCAGCTTGCCAATCGTCTTTTCTTTCAGGCCATACATGGCACGGTCACGATCCTTTTCCGGCAGGATCAAGCGGAAGGCGGGGTAGAAGTCATTCCCGACATCTCTCCGCCAGCGGGAGATGAAGCGTTCGATGATGGTCTGACGGAGCTCATGAGGGGAGAGATTCTTGGGTCCATGAGGTCCTTGCTTCTTACGAGCCACGATCCCCGTTGGCTTTTTTCGGTTCTCGTTGAGGGGTTCAAAGAGGGTCAAGAACAGATCATGGAACGGCAGAGTTTTGGAGTGGTTATGTGGTCGATGAGGATATCTTGCATATATTAGTTATAGTTAATACTAAATTGAGATATATAACATGGAAGGTCTTACTGTCGGTCTAGGTCTTCTTCCGTCAAGGGCCCATGTCCATACTGACGTTGCTCTTCTTCCACGGCCTCTACATCTTGCATAGCGACGTCTCCATCTTCTGATCCCATCATGGTCCTCTGAAGATCTGAGAAGGCCTCAGTGAGCTCGTCAATTCAGCTGTGGTTGGTGTTCGTCGAGCTGGTAGAGCTCTGAGCTGAGAGATATGTCACGTGATCCTCAGCCAATCAGAAAACTTCCTTTTCAACCGACGATGCCCGGGCTCGAACTCGCAACCAATCAATATCACTTACAGCCTCAGATCACCAGGTGATCCTCATATGCTCAATTCAATGCTATGAGGACCTGCGCTTTCAAGGTTTTCAGCTATCAAAAGCATAGGGCACTCAAGGCCGGTATCAAAATGGGAAAAGCTCAGATCTAGTCGAGGTAACTCGACTAGATCCTACGAAAATCCTCTCTCTCCTGCGTCAGGAGACACTACGAATTTTACTGTCAGGGAAACCTACTCGATGGATTAAAGGCTTTTTATAGGCTGACGCAATCCCGTTGCGCCCCGTCACCCTGTGGTTGAAAATGAGTGCTTCGGAAGTTATACTTATACCAATGGATGTTGGGGGGTGAATGCCGTGAGCCCATACTGGCCCCCGAGGTCATGTGATTAGGACAGGTCTCTCCACCGCAGATAAATACCTAGAGACTATAGCTTAGATGACTTTACAGGATCCTTGAAAGCTGCTGCATTCTAATAGAACCGCAGGGCCTATCTCAGCCTCTTGAAGCTGCAGACGTTTAGGTTCCGCACCGGTTATCGATAAGGCTGATGATCGACGGCTAACTGCCGGGCACTGCCGGCGCTAATGCTGCCTTGCGCTATGACACGCGCGGCTAATCAGCCGGACGGCAACCTTGTCGCAACTCGAACGTCCGACATTAGCTTCGAGCGCGATTGCTCTATTCTTGATTCTTACCGGTGAGCGCTTCAATTGCATTCTTGATTGATTTGAAGCCGGTACATAACAGAGAACGTAGCGGCGTTGAGATTGTGTAACTTATGGTTACTGAGCTGCTACTGAACCCGGCCGCCACAGCCGCGTCGCGTCTATTCAGCTCTAGCGAGCATTTAGGAAGGACCGCCGGAACTTTTGGATACATGGAGAAAGACAAGAAAGATCTGTTGCAATCGCACGATCTCAAGATTTGAGTAGCTCCATCCGGCCGTCTTCAGCGAGCCTACCTACTGTCGATTGAATGGTGCTCGACGTTGCGCTGGCGGCCCAGCCTATACAAGTATCAGACAAAACCCGATTGGAGAAACACAACAATGGATTGTTGCATGGACTAGGAACTCAGCAAGCTGCCCTGCGTGGAGCGACCCTAGCATTCGGAAGACCTGTCGCGACGCCAAGCGTTGTCATCAACACATACAGTGGGACGAGCGGGGCGCTCCTCGCTGCAACAAAGGCCGACGGAGCGAGGCAACAACTGAAGTCTAAGGAGAGACTGGTATCGTCTTCTCCAGAGACTACAAATCGATTCGTACCAAATACTGCAGCAGGTTTTGGCATCAACAGTCGGCCTTTGGCCGCCGAGTCGGTTTCCGGGAGTTGGCGACACTCTACATTCTCCCCTGAAGGTCCATCATCAAATACCAATCGAGACAACAAAGTTGCCACTCAGCTTGCTCCATCGAACATTGCAGCCAATCTAGCGTCAACACGGTACTTGCAGAGCAAGAGTACGGAATCACTCAAGGATCTAAGCCGTCAAAGTATGACATCAATCTCGAAGCCGGAGCTACGGGACCAACCCAGTGGCGCCAATCGCGCTGCTAGCGGGCGATATGTCACCAAGCCCCCGGCGCCGGGGCCAGCGCGTATCGCTGCATCAGAAACTCCAAAGCGAAATGAAAAGAGACCGGATCATTCTACGGCTGTTGAGACGGAGCATATCCCCGCCACAGCAGCTTTGATTGGGTTATTCGAAAACAACAAGGGAGAATCCAAGAAGAGGGACTCATCGGAGGTCGTCATGCCAAATGTACGAGTGTCGTCCCCAGCAATTCTCTCTCCGAGACCATTACGACCTCTATCGTCTTCCAACAAACATCTTGCGACTGCAATGATGATTCCACCACCCGCTGCTCCCCGCCGGAAAGTTTCTGCTGGACAGAACCCAGCGACCCAACAAGACGAGCCCGCTGCAGCTATGCGGTCCTCTTCGAAAGGTCGCCCGAAGCCTCCACCTCGGCAAGCAACCATGGATAGAAATGAAGAGCAAGAGACTAACCCGGCATCATTGAATGTGGTCGCGGACAAGAGAGCACCGGCTCCTCTTCCTCCACCGACAAGAAAGCCAGGTGGATTAGGGAAAGACAGCGAGCCACCAGTCGCCATTCGAAGGCGTTCCCTCAGCGAACTGCCAACTCATCCAGGGGTATCGGCTAGCAACACCGTTGACCGAGGAACCATCCCGAAACGGCAAGCGAAGCCTGCACCTGCACCACCTTCCCGCAGTATCATCACGCCTGCCTCAACCCAATCCACTGGTCGAGGAGGCTCATCCAAACAATTCATGACGACCGACAGCCTCGCCAACGCCATAGTCGCTTCATCACTTGCATCCTCTCGTGCCCCATCACCTTCCCCTACCTCCTATCCTCCTGCTCTACCCCGTCGACACTCCAAACCTCATCTTCTCTCCCCTCACCAGTCTCACCACCCCCGCACACGTTCCCACACTCCCAGCCCCACACGTGCTCCCATGCGACAAACCATGCGCAAACCCGTCTCTTCATCTCCCAATTCATCCTCCTCCGACGACAACGACATCGACATCCACCACCACCACCGTCGACACGGCCCCTCCTTTCTTCACAAACACCCGCATAAACACCACGAAGGCACCCGTAAAAGATGGCGAGACCGAGTCACGGACCGCGAACGCCGACGCTACGAAGGTGTTTGGGCGGCCAACAAAGGCTTGCATGTACACATCCATACCCACAAACATGTCCATACCCATGCAGTCGACAGCGGCAGCATCAGCATCAGCCCCGAAAACGCCGTCCTGAACCTCGTCGTGCGAGATATCTGGTCCCGAAGTCGTTTGGGGGATCACGTCCTCGAGGAGGTCTGGGAACTAGTCGATCGCAGGGGTATCGGGGTGCTCGATCGAGAAGAATTCGTGGTGGGGATGTGGTTGATTGATCAGCGCTTGAAAGGACGGAAGTTGCCTGTGAAGGTCTCGTTGAGTGTTTGGGAGAGTGTGCGTGGGTTGAGTGGCGTGAGGATTCCGAGGAGTAAGACTTGATTCGTTTAATTGATTAACCACGTTTGCTTGATGTTGAGAAATCAAGGCTGCTTGACTTTGAGGAGTCAAGGCTGCTTGACTTTGAATCGAGTAGACTTGATTTTATTGTTTTGAAATGATGGGTGGCATGTCACGCGGGTGGAAAAATAAATGGGACAACTCAGCAGTAGCCACTTCATCACCCTTACGACGAAGGTCATCGCCATCCTTCCGACAAAGGGTGTTATCTTCATCAGCCTTATGACAATGGTATCTTGGTCACGCTTATGACGAATGATCCAATCTTCATCGCCCTGATGATAATCATTCGTCATTACAGACCTCTCTTGATTGGCGGTAACTGCTGCGCTGTTCCATTTATTTTTTCAGCCGCGTGCATGTGCAGCATTAGTTCTGGCTGTGTGGGACTATATCCCCATCGTATTCTACATCTATCAGTGGTCGATGTGAGTTCCTGTCGTGAATGGCGTCAATTCGTGATTCATACCAAGAAACGTAAAGACGAGAAATTCATACGCATGTATATATCGCTGTAAACATGCACACAGAGATTGAATGCAACAATAGATGAATGAAGAAGGTGTGAAGATGAGAAATGAACTTCCCTTATGCTTGACATAATATGAATATCTGAACAAAGCTGGCCATTCCTTCGTCTAGTTCTAGCCCAGCACTAACGAACTCCAAACATGCCAAACGCTAAAAAGACAACAAATCGATGGCTTGTCGGACTATGAACTCGCCAAACAGCTCTCAGAAATGTAAACTTAGTAACATAATATCACATCAAAGCTTCGATTTGACAGCTTCAAGGCGGAACTTGACATCCTTCAAGACTTTCGTTGTCGGACGCCAGTTGTCAAACAAAGCCAGCAACTCCGCAGTTTCCTCGCGGAGAGCCGTTCGGACGTAGTCCTCCTCGAGCAGACCTCGCATGGCCCACGGCAGGACGAAAGGGTTGTTATTCGATGGGTTGCGGGGTTCGTAGGGCTGGATTTGCAGGGGGATGTCCCCTATCGAGGTGCTTTCGAGAGCGTGTTCCACGGCTAGGCTAGTAGTGAGGATAGACGTCAGCTGATGCTGGGGTTAATGCTTTGAAAAAGTTATTCGGTGTGGGGGATGGGGATGGGGGATGGGGGATAGAACATACTTGTACACGCTCTGATCATCGTACAGTCTCGAATGCCCCTCTCCTGTGTACAGACTCCCGGCAAGTGGTGAGCTGAGCTCGCGGATTAGACCGTGGTCTGAGATCCCCAGATTTCGCAACTTGAGCGCGAATCCAACGAGGTGGGTGATGCTGTGTGTATATTAGTTAAGTATTAAGAGGGTAACGAGAGTGGATGGAGGGGGCTTACAAGTCGGGAGCATGCACTCTTCCGTCGACGAATACTGCGCGGTAAATATATGGATGATTGATGTTGGCGAAGATGGAGGACTAGGTAAGTATCAGAACAGAACAGGTCCTTGGTACTCATATTATGAGGGAGGAGATAAGAATTACACACCTCCATCGGCACCAATTGATCATCGAGACTTCCCACGTACACGATCCTCACGCCATGTTTGACCGCCACCCGCAACGCATCTTCATACCGCTTCGACACGGCGCTGTTCGAGTCTGAAAACTCAAATAATTCGCTGGCCGAACCGCTGAACAGGCGGGACTTGTAATCGGGGAATGGACCAAGGTTGATCCCCGCCATGGCGCAAATGCCCACCCGAGCGGCATTGACGCATCCAAACTCGATGAGCTTCGCCACGAGCATCGTCGCCACGGGAACACCCTGAGAATGACATGCCACGAAAATGAAATCGGCTTTCTGAATCTTGTCGATCCATTTCAACAGCATCTTCCAGAGCAGATCAATTCGTTCGGCAATCTTGCCTTCCCCTTCGAGCGCAATGGCTTCGACTTCGCATTCGTAGCCGTGCGCTTTGGTCCAGTCTCGGATGGCATCCGCGGCGGCACTGGCGAATTTGAATGATGTGCCGGTTGGTCTCCCGATGAAGGTACGGACGAATTGCGCGGGGAAGAATCCATGGATGCCAATCGCCAGAGCGCGTTTGATGCGCGGTGGATGAGACTGGAGAGAGACATGCTTGGGTGGCGACTGTTTGCCTCGGAGAAGGAGTCGGGCGAGATATTGCAGAAATGGCTCGCTCGTGGTGACTTGATATGTATTTCGGAAAGATGGGAGAAGGAGGTTGGGAGGAGCAACTTTCTGGGGGTCTTGCTTCGGTGCAGTCTTGGTGGTGTCGTTGCTGGGTGCGGCGGTGGAAGTGGAAGTAGAGGGCTCGAAGATGGTCTGTCGGCTCGGTTCCTGCTGAGTCTGAGATGCAGCTTTGCGGTTCGCATCCTTTGGAGGTTCCTTGACCGGTTTCGCTGCATCCTTCGCCACGGGCTTTGCGTCGGTCTTAACTGGTTCATTCTGGCTCTCCGTTTTTGCAGATTCGTTGGATCCGTGAGAAGCCGTCGCCGCGTCTGCTGGTTCTGCATTCTTTGGAGGCCCCGTGCTCATTCTCGACCAGAACGCCCACGTTGATGTGGTCGGTGGTGCTGGTGCCGGTTCGACGTCTGATGCCTCTCCCTTCGTAGGATCCTTGAGGTCATTTGATACCTTCGTATCTATCGGCTCTTCTGGTTTCGGTTCTTCTGGTTTCGGCTTTCCATCGTCGGGGGCATCTCCACCTTGGGCGACCATCGTCTTGGAATCAGAGCCTGCAGACCAGTAACCAAACCAGGATCTCCCATATTGTTGGGTTTCCGTCAGGCCATCCGTTGATGGTACAGGGGCTGGTTGCTCTGGCTGTTGTTCCTCTGTCGTCTCACGGTTTTCAGTCGGAGTGGCTTCAAGCTCTGCTCTGACCTCCGAAAGTGTGTTTTCGCTGCCAGACACGGCCGGCCGAGCCTGCGATCCCAGACCTGGCCTTGGCAGCCAGTCCAGCCATCCTGATGGTGACGATGGCAGGAGCTTATCCTTCCCGTCTGACTGTGACGGTTGTTCTGGCTGGATCGTCTGCTCTGCTGCTGACTGCTCAGCGTTGGTCTTCGGTTCTTCCTCATCCTGAGGTTTCCCAGTAGCTGGCTGGCTAGCGCTTCCATTCTCGTCGGCATTTCGAGCTTCTGATGCTCCACTGGATGTGACATTGACTTTCGTCGTCTGCGCGTCTAGTGGAGCGCTTCTTCTTGAGGTATTACTCGGTCGTGCCAATGGAGAGGAAGAAGTTTTGGGCGCCGCATCGGCGTCGGGCACAGTTTTGGTCGAGTCACCGGCCATAGGTAATGACGCGTTGGTCCCTTTCTCTCTACTCGGAGATGCCAAAATACTTTCGCGGGCAACCTGCGTCACTGCTGAGGCCTTGGAGATTCGAGGCCAGGAGTCGCCGTACCATCGAGGCACGGTTCGGACCTGATATCCCTTAGTTCTTGTCCATGAATTTACTTTTATATTGCTACAACTCACAGCCTCCTTGATGCTCGTTGGCCTACTACTGATAGGGGTAGCTTCATTCGCCTTCGTTGTAGTGATGGATCTGTTCAGCGTGCCTGAGCCCTCTGTCACGTCGTCGGTGCTGGGCGTCGTCGGCTGAACGTCGGCCGAGTGAGTCGACATGTTGTCACCCGTTCCTGGCTGGAGTTTTGCACGTTTGCGTGGACCCATGATGGGCGGACTGTCGTTGGTAGCTTTGATGAAATCAATAGCCGTCTACTAGCTCAACTATTGACAGTGTGAACATCTGCAATAAATTCGTCACGTTCTTTATGTCATCACCATCATCGTGATCAGGATCATGTTCAACTGCCTGCCTTCCCACGTGCCGGAGACAATAGGGCGGAGAATTCTGCCGGGCGGTGAGGGCCATTAAGGGCCGGGCACGTTTTAACAGGAAAGTGATGTTTCCCCACCAACCCCCCCCGCACAGGCATGCACAAGAGCTCTTTCTTAAACAGGTCTAGCAATGGCTCTTCAGAAGAAGGTAAGAACATTATTCGAATCTCTATATTACCAAAGCTCATGTATATTTCCAGCATGGAAAAGGTCGGCTCGACAAGTGGTACAAGCTCGCCCGCGAGAAGGGCTATCGAGCTCGAGCGGCCTTCAAGTTGATTCAGTTGAACAAGAAATATAATTTTCTCGAGAAGAGCAAGGTACTGCTGGATCTATGTGCTGCGCCGGGGGTATGTATTGTCTCTCAAAAATGCCTCAAAAATTATATATACTCACTCATGACAGTCATGGAGTCAAGTGGCGGCGGAGACGATGCCGCCCAAGAGCATCATCGTCGGGGTCGATTTAGCACCGATCAAGCCCATTCCGAGGGTCATCACCATTCAGGCTGATATCACGACCGACAAATGTCGGGCGGCCATTGCTCAGCACTTCAAGACGTGGAAAGCAGACACGGTGTTGCACGACGGAGCGCCCAATGTTGGAACGGCTTGGGTTCAGGATGCGTTTTCGCAAGCGGAACTGACTCTCAAATCGATGAAGCTGGCGACCGAATTTCTCGCCGAGGGAGGCACGTTCGTGACCAAGGTTTTCCGATCCAAGGATTACAACAGTCTACTGTGGGTCTTCAATCAGCTGTTCACCAAGGTCGAGGCGACCAAGCCTCCGTCGTCGCGAAATGTCTCGGCCGAGATCTTTGTCGTCTGCCGCGGCTTCAAGGCGCCCAAGCGCATCGATCCGAAGTTTTTGGATCCTCGATCGGTGTTTGCGGAGCTGGCCGACCCGACTCCGAACCACGAGGCCAAGGTGTTCAAGCCGGAAACCAAAAAACGTAAACGTGAAGGCTACGAAGAGGGTGATTATACGCAGTTCAAGGAAGCGCCCGTTAGCGAGTTCATTCAGACGAAAGATCCGATTGCCATCTTGGGCAGCCTGAATAAGTTGAGCTTCGAGCAAGTTCCCAACGGCGACGTGGCGCAGGCGGCGATCGATAAGTCTCCGGAGACGACGCCCGAGATCCGTCAGTGCTGCGCCGATCTGAAGGTGCTCGGTCGAAGGGACTTCCGCATCTTGCTCAGATGGCGATTGGCCATTCGAGAGAAGTTCGGACTCGGGCCGAAGAAGCGCAAAGAGGATGCGGACGAAGCGGAAGAGGTGACACACATCGAGCCCCTCGACGAAGAACTGAAGATGCAAGAGGACCTGCAGCGACTCACCGAGCAGGAGTCGGCTCGTAAGAAGAGAGCTCGGCGACGGGAGAACGAGCGAAAACAGAAGGAAATTGTTCGCATGCAGCTCAACATGACGGCTCCGATGGAGATTGGTTTGGAACAGGCGGGCCCCGAAGGGTCGGATGCAATGTTCGCCCTGAAAGACGTTGATCGTGCCGGTGCGCTCCGCCAGGTCGCACGAGGGAAAATGGGTGTTCTCGTAGAGGCGGCGAAGCCTCAGGAGGAAGATGGAGACTCAGACTGTGAAAGCGACTCGGAAGGGGATAACCTCGAACGAGAACTGGACATCATGTACGAGCAGTATCAAGCCTACCGATCCGACGCGGATGCCAAGTTTCGAGTGAGGAAAGCGAGACGCGATGGTGAGGATGGCGAGTGGCATGGCTTTTCGGCGTCGAACGCCAGCAGCGACGATGATGAGTCCCTCTTGGAGGATCAGGACGATGACTCTTCCGCCAGTGATATGGCCGATGAGCGGGACGGCTCGCTGCTAAAGACTTTCGAAACTCAACAAAAGGCAGCCAACGGTCTCTCGAAGCGTGCGGAGCTTTTCTTCAATCAGGACATCTTCAGAGATGTACCAGGTCTTGAGGAAGACCAATCCCAGAGCGCTGATGAGGGTAATCACTCGCCGGAGATTGCAGGCGATGACCCCCAGGTGGTGTCTGCAAATTCTCAATCAAAACGGGCCAATACCAATGGCAAGACAACGGTTTCAAAAACTGGGACAAATGCAACTCTCACCATCAGGGAGAAAGCAGACCCCACCTCTCAAGATGGTTTCGAGGTGGTTGGGAACTCAAAGGACGAGGATGACAACTGGGAGGAGCGTCAGGAACCTCGCAAGAACGGTCGTCTGGACATTGACATTATCACGGCCGAAGCCATGACGCTTGCTCAGAAGCTCGCGTCCGGAGAGGTCACCAAGCAGTCCTTGATGGACGACGGCTTTAATAAATATACGTTTCGCGATACGGACGGCCTCCCCGAGTGGTTCCTGGATGACGAGGCGAAGCATAGCAAACCGCTGAGGCCGACCACGGCGGCTGCGGCGGCGGCCATCAAGGAGAAGCTTCGTGCGCTCAACGCGCGACCGATCAAGAAAGTGCGCGAGGCCAAGGACCGAAAGCGCTTCAAGGCCGCGCAGCGGCTCGAGAAGCTGCGCAAGAAGTCGGCCATGCTCGCCGAGGACAGCGACATGACGGAGAAGGACAAGGCGCAAACGATCGCCAAGATGATGAACAAGGCCGTCAAGCGGAAACCGAAGCAGCAGGTCAAGCTCGTCGTGGCGCGCGGAGGGAATCGGGGCATCTCCGGCCGACCGAGGGGAGTCAAGGGGAAGTATAAGATTGTGGATGCTCGGCTCAAGAAGGACGTCCGGGCCGAGAAGAGACTGGCCAAGAAACGCAAGTAGAACGCAATCGATGCGCAATCGCTTGGCTTTTCGTCTACTACAGGAATGAATGGCTTGTGCTTCGTCCTTGCTCCACAGGGAAGCGCGTCATAACTGCAGCTTATTCAGGGTTGTCTAGACGGACTCATGCTCCCTGGCTGTTGAGGCTGGAACTGTACGAATAGGAAGTTATCCAGCCACAGAAGGTTTCCTATCAATCACCAAAGTGTGCCTGGTTACGGAAGCTGCCTAGAGCATGATCCGGAATGGCCAAATCCATTGAATGGGAGTCAATAGCGAATGTGGGGGATGTTGATGCATTGGCATGGGTCAACGCTGGCTGATGGATCTACAGGGTAACTGCCGCTGCACATGACCTGCATTAGCGTGGAACAAGCCGCGGCTATGGCGCTTATCCGCGGTTATTTTCCTCTGCGTGTCAGTGATTGCCGTGCCACGGCTGAACCCTTCGAGTTACCCGGCCATCCCAGCCTTGTCATTGTTCTCTATCCTCTGGCGGTATATTCATTCGCACACATCGTTTCTCCCTCCTCTTCTCCTCACACTCTCCCACTTTCCTCCTCCGCACTCTGGGGGCCCAGCTTCATACGCTTTCCATAACTTGCTTGGTTCGTCTACTAGCTTGCGCATCGTTCTACCCTCGTCAAGTCCGTCATCATGGCTCCCATGACGCTCTTCGACTATCTTCGCCCAAAGGACATGGCGCCCCTAAAGGCCCAGCCGCTCGTGAAGAGGACGGTGCTGATCAAGGCGGATACGCCGGCCGACATTGCTAGGAGGTATCGGGCGAGACTATCATCAACGATCAGCCCCGCTCCGAGCGCTGTTTCGAAGACCAAGCAAGCTGCGAACCAGACCAAAAAACGCACCGCTTCGCCGAAGAAAGGCTCGGCTAGTCCGGCGCCGACCAAGAAAGGAAAGCGCAAGCGCCCGGCCCGTACCGCCGTCGTCTCGAGCGACAGTGACAGTAGCGACGACGAGGTCAAGAAGCAGCGGCGCAAGAAGCAGAAGTCCGTCGACTCCGCCAGCTCGCGCACTACCAACCGCCAGCTGCGCTATCAGAAGGACGCCAAGGGATCCGAGGACGAGACCGACGTGATCAAGCACGCGCAAGAGGTCGTCAGCGGGCCGAAGGCCAGCTCGTATGCGAATTGGTTTGAGGGCGATGGAGAGATGGTGGTCGAGCTGCAGTATCCCGGAGATCTCGAGCCCGAGAAGTAAGTGAATTTCCCTTACTCCGGGTGTGCGCCATCAACAATAGGGCTTACCGAGATCGCGACCAGGTATCTGCTCGTTCGTCCCCGCGACAAGGACGACTTCGACCCGGTTCTTGAGATCCTCCGCGTGACGGGATTCGTACCGAAATTCTACCTGAGCAAGGACCAGGCCAACAATTTCATCAACGAGAACACTGGGTTCAACCGCAAGCTGAAGCTCGCCGTGGCTCGCAAGTTGCTGGACACTTTCCGCGGTGTTCTGACCGACTACAACCAGGCGATCAAGACCCTCTATGACGACGATACCGTCGCCAATAATCTGGACAAAATGCGTGAGCTGCCCCTGCAGCTGGTGGAGCACATCTTGACGCAGATCTACGCCCGTACGGTGTCTCTCAAGGTTGATACGCTCCGCAAGTATGAAAACGGCACCGACAACGTCTACGGCGAGCTTCTGCCACGCTTCGCATCCATGATCTTCAAGGAGACCGGCTTGACCTCCGACAAGGTCTTTATCGACCTCGGTTCTGGTGTGGGCAACGTCGTTCTGCAGGCTGCCCTCGAGATTGGTTGCGAGAGTTGGGGCTGCGAGGTTATGGACAACGCCTGCGATCTGGCCGCGCTCCAGGAAAAAGAATTCCGCGCCCGCTGCCGCGCCTGGGGTCTCGCGACGGGCGACGTGCATCTCGAACGTGGCGACTTCCTCACGAGTTCCAAGATCCGCGAGGTCCTGCCCAAGGCCGATGTCATCCTCGTCAACAACCAGGCTTTCACGCCGCAGCTCAACGATAACCTGGTTAACCTCTTCCTCGATCTGAAGGAGGGTTGCCGCATCGTCTCGCTCAAGTCGTTCGTCCCCGCTGGGCATAAGATCACCAAGCGGAACATCAACTCCGCCGTCAATGTGCTCGAGGTCGAGGAGAAGCAGTACTTCTCCGACTGCGTCAGCTGGACGAATGCGCCGGGGGAGTATTTCGTGGCGACGAAGGATAGTCGCAAGTTGAAGGCGTTCATCAAGAAGAACGGAAAGGATGAGTAAGAGCGTAAGCCTCAGTAGCTGATAATTCCATAATGCACGTTCATTGACCAGACGCGCGGAATCCTGACCCCTTTGCATGTACCCTGTGATTGCAGGTAAAAAGGCGCGTCAATCATTGGTCAATTCATCTTCGTCATCAGAGCTGCAACGAGAGTCAACCACTATTATTGCCCTCAGTTATATGAAGAAGCTACCACCGCCATCAATCTGATTAAGAAGAGATATTGACATTATCAGCAGTCCGATGAAGCGCTTTCCGTCGCCATCAGCCCGACGACTGCCATAGCGATCAATCTGGTGATAGGACATTCTTCTTTTTCGATCCAACGATGGGGAGAGATTAATATCATCATCAGCTCGATGAGAGAGACTGCAGTCCTTATCGATCTAGTGAAGCGCTTCCATCGCCGATAGTCTGATTGTTGATATGCTCTATCCTCGTCATCAATCCGATGAAGCTCCCTCTAGGTCGTAGAGCCGCAGTCACAGGTGGTAGACTGTTTGTCATTCTTCGTATGGAGTAAATGCATGCCATTTTAGGCTTGGAAGATATATAACCCTTCATTGGAAGGTAACGGAAGTTGAATGAACTATCCTTGACGAGCGTTCAGTCGAGATTATCCCAAGTAGGATCAGCCACCCGAACGGTCGCCGCATTCACATCGAACAGTTCTTGATCCATTTCCCGACTCTAGAAAGGGCACTCAAGGCCAAGGCAGCAACACCGCGAGCCCAAATCTGTCGAGGAAGTTAAGGATATGCTGACCAGCCATTTTATATTGAATAACTCATGCTGCTTATGCTTCCTCCCATTCTTGTTCATTACCGTTTCGCATACATACTGTAAATATAGGACTGGTAACCTTTTCCATGTTGACGTTGCTGCCCTAGATCATTCTCCCACTGTACTTCGATCTCGACAGTTCGACAAATTTCTGCATGTATATGGACCTCATAAAAAAATGCCCTTTTATTTGTCTGATCTAACTTACTATAATCTACCACCTGCTTCTTGATGTCCGGTCGTACAAAGACTGTTGAGCTTTCAGTTGCTTGCATGCTTTCGGAGGCATGCAGCAGGTTTCAGACGCGAAAGAGAACCTCGTGGATACTCCATTTTGGCATCACTTTCTGATTTCGAGCACTATACTGTACAAAACTGACTCCTTTGACACCTGATGGCCTAGTTGTCTTGCTCGCTCCGCGCTCACATCGTACATGTTTCTGTGTAGCCCTTCACAAGTTGATTGATCGAGACTGCTGCTCGAAAAGACGGCAAGCTCGAGATCTGTGGTTTTCGAGGAATCGACGGATAGCACTAACCATCCCATCTTTCAGGATCCTTGAGCCGAAGGTAAGATCGTCTTCATCACACGGAGGCCACAGGAAAGCCATCCTATGGATGATGACCGGTAAATCTTGGGATTCATTAATCTACACATCTTGAACGGCTGATCGATTCATGTAAATTTCGAGGCGTCATTCATCGCATCGGCTTCTTTGCCCATCCGCGCCATCCACCGGTCCACCAGCTCCCTATTCTCTTTCTGCAAGTCCTCTGCCCGACGCTCAGCCACGTTCAGCTGAATATTCAGCGAGATGACCTCGTCGTGGACGTCCTAACTCAAACATCCGGGATCAATTTTCCATCATGCCGTCGGATATCAATGCAACCGCTCACCTCAAGCAGTTTCGCCTTCCCTCTGAGCTCCCCCTCCTTATCCCGTAGTCTGCTCGCTAACGCCGTCTGCTCGCTCGAGAGTTCCTGTGCTCGCGTCCACGTCTGGTGATATTTGCTCTTCAGCTTTTCGAGCTCCTCCGTGCACGCTTTGAGACGCGCTTGCATCTCCGCCTTGGACCGCTGCGCCTCGCTCAGACTGCTCTTCAACTGCGTAATGGCCTCATCGGTCGAAGGGGTCGGCGTGCCCGCTCTGTCTGATGAGTCTGTCACCTTGCGAGCTGAACCCGGCCTCGGACTCTTCGGGGGAGGTCCTGGTGCCGCTGCTGGTGTAGGAGGATGTCGTTGAGTCTCTGCTAATCGAGCTGTTCTATCAGCCAGCTTGGCATCTATATGATACGATGCACATATCAGCTTTGCTTTCTGATTAATCACGAGACATAGTACTGAATCCCCCGTACATGATTCGATTAGATCGTAGTTGGCCTTCTCTCGCTCATCTCGAGCATTTAGGGCCGCCAGGTACTCGGCCTGCCAGGACGGCATGACGAGGTGGCTCTACTGCCCGTCGACACGATTTCCAGGCACACAGGCCTGTTATTTAATGTGCTCGTGGAAGACATGACCTCGCGATGCCCTCCATGAGGATGGTGGGGAAGCTCTTGATAGACACCCCACGCAGCTGTGATACCCGTTGCCTGCAGTGGAACCAATCAGCAGCCTGGTCCTACAAGCCCGCAGAGCCTCATGTTCAGCCACATGTGGCTGATGCATGTCCCGCCTGACGACATTGTTGGCGTTCAGCTATAGTAGCCCATCTCATACGGTAGCATCCCGCTCAAACGGACTTCATTCGACTTATTGCTCTGCACCACCTTCTGCTCAACACGGTCTAGCACGCCCATTGTGAGGTCATTGAACTCAAGTCTTCAATATCTTGTGTCGAATTCAACACTCGAGCTCGCACTCTGTCCTGCTCGCTTGCATACTCTGCCGGAGGTAGTAGGGATCAACAGGCCTAGACCACGAGGAATCGTTCGAGCGGCAAGATGGCGTCGAGAAGAAAGCCCATGCTGAAGGTATTGCTTATATAGCATCAATCGTTACAAGACTCTATGTTCTAACAGTCGTTGCCTCAGGTCATCATCCTTGGCGACAGCGGAGTGGGAAAGACCAGTTTGATGAATCAATATGTATGATGAAATTCACCATATTTGCCATAGCTGAAAAATGCCTTCCATTGGAAGCTCCCGTTAGGTTTGAGCTGATGCTAATTCAATCAATAATGCAGGTAAACAAGAAGTTCAGTGCAAGCTACAAGGCAACCATTGGAGCCGACTTCCTGACCAAGGAGGTGCTGGTGGATGATCGATTGGTCACGATGCAGGTGTGTTGATATTTCATTAGGACTTTACCATTGCACTTTACAATAAGTGGCCCTACTTTGCACGCTTTCAGAGCTGAAGTGGGCCCAGTTATTGCATAATGCAATACTAAAGTCCCTCTATAATATCAAGTCAATCACCAGATGCAGAAAGGCTGATGGTGAATGATTCAAGCTCTGGGACACGGCCGGTCAAGAGCGGTTTCAGTCGCTCGGCGTTGCCTTTTACCGCGGCGCCGAGTGCTGCGTACTCGTCTACGACGTCAATAACTCCAAGAGCTTCGAGGCATTAGATGGCTGGCGAGATGAATTTCTCATCCAGGCGAGCCCTCGAGATCCCGAGAGCTTTCCCTTTGTAAGAATCTTCATGGGTTGACATAGTTAGTTGCTAATCATTCATGCAGGTCGTGCTGGGGAATAAGATTGACGTGGAGGAGAACAAGAGAATGGTGAGAACATGATTGACGGCATCAATCTATTGCGATTTGGTGATATTGATTGGTCCTTCAGGTATCCTCGAAGCGAGCAATGGCCTTTTGTCAATCCAAGGGTGGCATTCCATATTTTGAGACTAGCGCGAAAGAGGCCATGAACGTCGAGCAGGCATTCGAGGGTGAGAGACCCCGTTCATCTCGGCATCTTTAACGAAGTATTCCTTTCACTGATTACTGGTCGATAGTGGTCGCTCGAAATGCCCTGGCGCAAGAAGACTCGGACGAGTATGCAGGTGACTTTCCGGAGATCATCAACGTCCAACGAGACAGCGACCAGGGTGGTTGTGCGTGTTAAGGTATATGGTCACCAATTTATAGTACAATGATGGATATATCGTTAACAAGCACAACTGTCTCCATAAGCAAATCACCGTTACATATTCTTATTTGTCGTCCCTGCGCCCCTCTCTACGTATTGTTATGTGCCCTCTGATACCTCCATTGTTCTTTGTTTTGCGCATTCCCAGCACACACACCTCCATGGCCACCCCACGCATCATTTTTCTGTATCACATAGCGTCTGCTTGCTGTGCAGTGTAATGTAGAAGCATGCTTTCATCAGATTGATACTGAAGGGATTCTAGTCCGTTATTTCCCATGTAATGTTGCCTAACTGACCTTATCCGACAGGGGTGGTGGTCTCGACTCATTTATGCGACTTACATAATCAGCTTCGCCTCGCGCGCAGATGATCCATTCGCGTCGCACCAACACGAATCCACCACCACCATCACCGTCAGGACGATGCGTCAAAGATCCAATGTAGGGTGTCATCTGCAGCAAAATCCACTGCACATGACCACTCCACGAGCTTGCTTGTCGGTCCTTGCTATCATTGCAATGGCCATCACCAGAAGAACATCATCCACCTCACCGTAAATGCCTTCTGCGTTCCCTTCGCTTCAAACGTCAGCATGAGTGCCGCCGAAGCGCCGGTGCCGGTGTCCGTCATGGACGTGTTTACCGTTTCGGGCGGCAGCGCGCAAGATGAGCACATTAAGCCTCCTGCGATGATGTCTTCCTCTACTTCTTCTTCGTCCTCCTCCGGACCCAAGTCCAAATTCAAGGGCATCCCGCGCTGGACGCTGGGAATTTTGTTACTGATGGTGACGGTGGTGATGTGGACGTCATCCAACTTTCTCGCCAGTGTAAATATATACATCTCCACTCCCATTTGTATTTCATTCCCTGTCCCCGTTATACTGATTTGTAGATACGATAGTACATCTTTGCCGACAATACCTACTCCAAACCATACTTTCTCACCTTTGTCAACACGACGGTGTTTGCGCTGTCTTTGATCCCCATGTTACTCAAGCGTCTTCAAGAGGATCAACGAGGAGAAACGCTATGGTTACGGTTCCGGGCCGCTTGGGATGATCGCGGCAAAAGTATCACACGTCAAACCAAGATGGCTGTCGGCGACGACGATGTTCAATCACCTTTGATCGGGCACGACACCCACACCGACGCTACCTCGGACGACGAGGATAATGAGCTTGTCCAACCCCAACATACCCTGTCCAATTCCCACTCCACATCCCGATTATCCTCATCTACCAACAACAATAACCACGACAACGACCCCCTCCCCTTCCGCGAGATCGTCAAACTCAGCATCGAATTCTCCTCTTTATGGTTCGCCGCGAACTACTCCGCGGCAGCCTGTTTAGAATTCACAACAGTAGCGAGCGCCACCATTTTAACGTCCACGAGCAGCATCTGGACATTACTATTTGGATCACTCATGGGTGTCGAAATATTCAGCTACAAGAAACTCACTGGGGTACTCGCCTCCGTGGCAGGTGTCATCTTGATCTCCTCCGTCGACCTCTCCGGCACGACGGATCGTCATCGGGGATCTTTTCCACATAAAACCCCCCGGCAGCTCGCGATCGGGGATATCCTCGCGTTGCTCAGCGCTGTGATTTATGGTTTTTATACCGTCCTCATGAAGAAGCGCATTGGTGATGAGAGTCGCGTGGATGTGTTACTCTTTTTTGGCCTCGTCGGACTTAGTAACCTCTTGTTACTCTGGCCGGGGTTTTTTGTGCTGCATTATACGGGCGTCGAGACCTGGGAGGTTCCACCGAGTGGGAGAGTTTGGGCGGTGATTCTTGTATGTTTTACCCGATTCTCTTTTTTCTTTCCCTTGGATTTCACGGATCCGAGATTCTCTCCTTCCTTTCTTCTCTTCCCTCTCACATACCTCCCCACCCTCGTTCGTCTTCTGCATTTAGTCCTGAAGTGCTTCAAACGCAACAATGAAGCGATATGGAATCCTGATGCCGGTTAACTAACGATGTATAGACGAATTCCTTAACCTCCTTCATCTCCGATCTCTCCTGGGCATTCGCCATGCTCCTGACCTCCCCGTTGGTTGTGACCGTCGGACTAGGTCTGACGATCCCATTGTCATTGATCGGCCAGATCATTCTCGAATCGCAATACGCTAGTTTCGCGTATTGGATTGGGGCGGGGGTGGTGTTGATGTCGTTTATTTTTATCAATTATGAGGTTGAGAGTGGTAGTGGTAGCTCTTCTTCTGCTTTTGAAGAGGACCAGCAATTAGATCAGACGAGTAAGGGCAAGAAAGCGGGTTGGAAAGGGAGGTTCAGGGGAATGGGAAGGGGATGGTGGTCGTCTTTGTTTTTTCCCTCATCGGCCTCATCCTCTTCCTCGTGGAGACAAGACGAGTCGAACGATGATGGATTGTTATTCGAAGAGGGATTAGAGAGACAGGAAGCTCATTAGGGAGTTAAATTAGATACGGTACGAAGATGTATGAAATGCATGAAATAGAGGGCTTGTTTTGGTCTCTGTCTTACATCGTCGTGTCGTGGGTATCGACTGAAAGACAACTCCGGAATGGTATGCATGGGTGTCCTAGTACCGCTACTGTACCCAACCATCTAAGTGGCTTAGGTATAATACAAAACTTAGAGGCACAAGACAAGTCATGGAAGGGTAATGACCCGGGGTGTGGACATTCCATATTCAGCAAATCTGGGATCGATCGGTCGGATGTACGACTTTCGCTACCGCATCACGTATCTACCTTCCGCCTTTCCCCGCTCATGCTACCTGCTCATGCGCTGCAAATCCGATTCCATCCATCCCCTCAAACAACCTCCGTCACGTACCAGTAGCCATTCATTCACTCACTCATTTCTTCTCGACCACCACCTGCACGTCGTCCTTCTCTCCATCGCCGTCCTTCTCTCCCTCGCCGTCCTCATCGTCATCACCACCTTCCTTTCCTTCTTCGTCCGCCCTCTTCACTTCCTTCTCTTCTTTAACTCCTTCGTTCTTCTTCTCAACCCCGTTCTCCTTCGTCTCCACTTTCTCAAGAAGCTCTTCCTCAGCCGCCGCTTCTTCCTTCTCGACTTCCACTCCCTCAGCTACAACGACCTCTTCCTTCTCCACATTCCCTCCTTCTTCTTTCTCTTTTCCTTGCTCATCTCCATTTTCACCCTCACCCTCCGCCTTAACCACGAACGGATTCGCATTCCATCGATCGAGCATCGCCTTGACTTTCGGACCCCAGTAATCCTCTCCCTTGACGAGATCGGTGTATTCGAGAACAGATTGCACCGGTTCCTTCATCCCATTTTTATCTTTTCCGAAATCATTATTGACCTCACTATTCGCGGTCTGAGGCGGAGTGATGGTCGATTCGTAATCCTTCAATTCGAAGGGCCCTTGACGCGTGCGCACCAATTCGGCCATGATGCCCAATGATCCCAACGCTTTGCCGAGATCGTGACAGAGGGAACGGACGTAGAAGCCTGAGGAGACGGTCATGCGGATACGGATCGCGGGGGGGAAGGGGGTAGTGGTGTCTGTCTTCTTTACTTCAGTGGGGGAGGATTCTCCATCTGCGGAATTGCTGTTGCTGCTCGTTTGCGTCGTGGAGGAGGTCATGGTCGCTGTCGGTTCTCCGCCCTCTTTCTCGGCAGTTGACGTGGTCGGAGGAGTAGCGGGTAATCCACCCGACATGAGCGGTTCCGGACCGAGATATCGCGGACGGACTTTGCGACGTGAGGGGAAGACGATGTCGAAGTCGGAATCGGAATCCTCGTCGACATCTTTAGCGCCGCGTTTGCGCTTGTTGGCGTTGGCATTGGCGTTATTGCCGGATGCAGTCTGGGTGGCTTTATCCCTGGTGGCGATATTGGCGGCGATTCGCATGCTTCCACGCGTGGCCACGCCCTTCCTAGCTCCCGCATTGCGAAGATCAACGACTTTCTCCATGAGATTGCTCTTCTTCTCTTCCGTCGGAGCCTCCTCCTCGGTGGGAAACTGATACGAGTGTTTCCCGCTCTCCATCCACTCCAGTAGATCGAGTTCGTAGACGTTGATCGGTCTCTCTTTGATTTTCTCAGGAACTTCCTCCCCCTCGCGCGCATATTCGTAGAGATGTTTCCCCTGGACTCGCAAAGCCGAAAACACCGGCGGCGTCTGCATCTGTTTCCCTTTGAACTTCTGCAGAGCTTCGACGACTTTCTCGCGCGTGATGTGTTCAAAGGGAGCGCGATCTGTGATCTTGCCCAGACGATCATAGCTGTCCGTAGCCACCCCGAACAACACCACGGCTTCGTACGTCTTCGGAGACTTCAGGAACTGCTCGAGCATCTTTGTGCCCTTCCCAATTCCCATGATCAGAACACCGGTCGCCAATGGGTCTAATGTCCCCCCGTGGCCGATCTTGACGTTCACGGCTTGATTGCGACGCCGATTTCGCTGATTGCGACTCTCGCGACGACGGCGCTCTTTCTCTTCTTCCACCCACGGTGAGAAGAGGTCGGACTCTTTGAAGTAGCCTTGTAGATCGCGCACGACTTGTGCGGAGCTGATTCCTTGTGGCTTGTTGACGGCTGTTGATATTCACATCGACGGGAGGTTAGTAAGAGGTCTTGTATTTGAATGAAGATGAGAGAACCCACCAAGAACGCCTTCGAGGGCGTCAATCTGAGCCATCTTCCGCAAGGGCTGTCTCAACATTGATCTCGATCGAGGAGATGTGTAGGAGATTGATAGAGCGAGGACTGAGTGAGTTGTTGGAGGAAGAGAAGGACGAGGCGTGGGAGTAGTGCAAGAGTCGCTACTTATACCTCTCATCTTAGAGTGTGAACTGGTCTCCGGTGTGAAACTCCGTTTAGGCGAGTTACCCGACCGGATCATAGTTGATCCCTCGCCTATCCGCAACGACCAATTGGAGCGGCGAGAACCGCCTCGCTAGCGCTTAATTCCGGCACGGGCAGTGTGATGTAGACCAGCCTTGGCGCTTGCCGCGTGTGTGTCAGCCGCATGAGTATTTAAACCCAGATCCCTTCCTCTCAGTTGTTCCTTACAACCCTCTCTTGAAGACCGACAAGCACCCTCCCATCATCCTTCCTCCCCCGTCTTGACATCCCAGTACCGTTGTCGTGTTTCTAGATTGTTGCCATCGAGTCCAAGATCATCTGATTGTTCTTACACCACCTGTCTTCAGACACTTGAATAATTTCTCTTTCTCTTTTGGGCAAGAACAAGGGAGATAATCCGGATCATCTTTTCCTCTTCTCCGTCTTTCTTTCTTGACCGTCCACTCCGTTTTCACCCCGCCTTCTGTCCCCATCATTCCCTCACACTCACAGCACATCACCATGGCCGAAACGAAGTCCAAAAATTCAAAGAAAACAGAGGAGGCGGAGGATATCAAGCCAATTTCGCGATCAAATACGCTGGAGAGAGTTCTGCCCATACCACCACTGGAGACAGGATCGAACAAAGATGTGTTTGACTGGCTTGTCGCTATATTTCAATATTTTTCTCCTTCCAGCACGCATCAGGAATGTGAAGAACTAGCTGGGAAATTTCCAACAGAGGCGGATGGTGGAGCGATGTACATGGCGAAAGAGTCGGATTGGCAGAAATTATATGGAGATATAGTTGGAAGGCGCTTGTACGAGTTGGTTCAAAGCATAAAGTACGGTTATGCAAGTTACCCATCCTTTCCTATTTGGTATTACAATATAACGCAATGAAACCTGCTGATAGAATGAGATAGAAATCGCAGATTCCACGCCATATTCAAAAGCATCGCATCTTTACCGTTGCTTTCTCGCTTGTATTCTCCTCTGCCAACTACTTCGGGACTATCTCGCCAACCCTTAAGATCATCTTCTCGAGTATCGCTCTCGCCTTCGCCTTGCTCTACCTCTTCATCACCTACCACGCCGATCGGCCCTTCTCCCCCCTCTTCCCCTCTCTTCCCGCCTCTTTCCAATCCTCCACCAACACCTAAAACCCCTATTCTTCATCAACGCCACATATATCGGACAAATACAGATATCTACCTACCTACATCTTTTTCTTCGCCATCGTTGAATAGCACTACTTGTAAGTAGGTTATCCCAATGAACAGCCGCCTACTGACTTTTGTAGAGCATGTTCTACGACTATGGTGCGGATTTCTATATCTTTATGCATTGCATTACCGATATGTCGGTAAGATCAAGGCTTTTTTGACTGGATGATACTTACGATGACCAGCTAGGGGATAATGAACTGCTCGGGGGATGAAATCTGTGTGGAGGATTGCTTGCAGTGGCTATCTGGCCAGGTACATTACTCTATATTTCTTCGTCTGGTGCGACGTCAAGTGGTAGTAACATTGCTGATAACTGCTAGTGCTCTATACCTAGCTCGATGATAACATAACAAATTTATTCCATTGCTATACACAAATACTATTCCCTATTCTCCAGGGGGATCATGGTGGATCTCCCCATCCCCAACGGATGGCCTTTTTCATCTTGTCGTAGGAAACGAGAAGGGATTGTGAGTGTGAGAGAAGAAGCGATACGGATGATACTGAGATCTATTACGACAAAGAAGAAGAAACGTTGATGATCCCACCGCCACCGCCATCTTTATCACCATCCAATTTAGCACCTCCCCTAGAGCAGCCCCCGGAGTCGGAACTCGAGATGGGACCCATAGACCGTCCCGTCGTCGAACCGCCGCCCAGCCTCCCACGGCTGCCTGGGCCGCGACAATCTCGATGTTCGCGCCCTTGGACCTCAACTCGATCGCCGCTTTCCAGACGAGATCAACAGACAATACTTGTCCGTCGTGGCAGGCGACGGACATGGGATGAGTCTGGGATGGCAAGTGAGAGTAGCTCGACGTTGAAAGATGGTGGGATGCATACGTGCAAGTGACAAGAGACCCTAAGGTCTTGTGAGGAGAACAGAGCAGACGTTACCCACGGCAAGAAATGGCAGACCATCGGAAAAGCATGCCCGGGGGCCGACGACAGCTTGTCCCGAAGTCTCGCGGCAGTCATCAACCGGCATCCGGATGACTGCCGGGACACCTACCGGGACAAGCTGTCGTCGACCCTCGGGCATGCCACCGGTGCCTGATCCGGCTCCAGGGGTTGGCCCGCTGCGTTGCTCCGTTACCAGAGTCGATCCGGCTCTAACGGCGGAGCAACGCAGCGGGCCACATGGAACAGTGTCCATCCGCGAGGGACGCGATAAACGCGTGTCCACGTGACTCGCGCCTGCCTAGACGCGGTTATCCTCGTGAGTTGAATGATTTCCATGTTTGTTTCCACGTCCATCAACATCCTCACCAGCTCCCCCACTTCACTCCATTCTCAAAACACAGTCCATCACAGCAAAGCTGATCTAATCAACCTAATCGTGATCAATTAGCCAGGCCAGGCCACGCCACGGGGATCAGTTGTCTCTTCCCCCTCACCTTCCCCCCACCACCTCCCCTCTCCATCGCGCTTAAGCGCGGCAGGTTGAGCCCGGCGATTGGCCGCTCCTCCTCCTCCTCCTCCTCCTCCTCCTCCTCCACCACCACCACTTCCACCTCGTGGCGTCCAGCCACCGCCAACGCCAACATCGACATCTACCAGGGACCCATGTCCCCTCCTAATCCTCCCCCGCGGCGAACAAGCCGCCGACTCCTTCGCCCCGCGCCCCGGCGCCATGTTCCCTCCTTCTCCTCGGAGTCCGCGGCGGGGTCGTCCCTCCCCGACGCCCCCGACGAGACCGGCCTCGCGCAGGACCACTCCGCGTCTGCCGCCCCTGTTGCCCCTGCTGTCACTGTCGCCGGCAGCAGCAGAGCGTCACCTCCTCCTCTCTCCTTGCCCGAATCCTCCCCCGCCTCCGAGATCCTCCATCCAGGCCTACTCATCGAAGAAACCCATCCGACTGTACGCCTCGTCCAACCAGATCGAGGACACTGGCTCTGTCCTCTCGACGGCTGCACATACCACGTCTTAGACTGGTCACGAATCGCAGGACAATTACGGATCCAAAAACATCTCGCAGGGCATGCTAGCAAATTTCCAGCGGCCTCTGATCCTTCTTCTTCTTCGACAACGAAACAAACGTGGGGAAATGGGATGCAGATACAGAGTATTGGTGGGGGTGGTGGTGGTGGATTGATAAATGGTACCGCCGGTGGTGGTGGTAGTGGGGTAGTAAGAGGCGAACAGCTCGAATTCGGGAATGCGGATCGTGAGGGCGGTTGGGGAAGGGGAAATGATGACGAAGATCGGGAAGAGGTGAAGTGGGAGTTTGAATGGAATGATGAAAAGCAATTCGAGCATCAAGATTATGATGAGATGGATTCAGATTAGATGATTAGTACGGTCAATTGATTACTTGCTCTCTGCGTATTAGCACGCATTGTTCGCTGTTCTGTTTTTTGCTAGTCGTCATCATCTATTTGCGAGCATGTGTCTCTGGTTTGATATGAATGCATGAGTAATTGCGTTGTTATTGCATCTGGTTACCTAGACATCAAACGAATAATGAACACGATGGATAATCGAGAGCACAGCTTAATTCAAGCTAGCAAGCTAACAACCTGGCAACTACTCATACCGAGCCCACTCATCACACATATGCACGCATATAACAAGAGTGATGAGCAAATGAGAAGACTACTAGGCTTTTGTTCTTCGACTCTTTCCCAACCTCTTCTTCCCTCCCCCTGCCCCGCCCGCAGCACCGGTTTTCGCACCCTCTCTACCTCCCACTCTACCTCCCCCTCTTGTCCTCCCCGGGCCACTCCTCCCGCTACCGCGTCGACCATTATCAAAGCGACTGAGATCCCCACTCGAAATGGCATCACCGCTCTTACTGAACCTCTTTTTACCACCGAATCCGAATTTCTCATCTCGTTTTTGACGCTTGAATTTGCCTCCTCTTGCTCCTGCTCCTGCTCCGCCTGCAGTACGTGCGTCGTTTGGTTTTCGACGAGCACCACCTGCACCAGGGGAGGGATCCTCGAGAGCGATGTCGAAGAGATCATTTGGATCTTCGTTGGGATTATCTTCGGGAGCGTTTTTTCGTTCTTTTCATTTTGGATAGTATTGTTAATCAGCGGTACTCCCAGCAATCGTCCACATATATCTCGTTATCACAATCGCCTTTGTCCGCCCAGAAAGAACGACGTGGTCTGGATGATTGACACCGGAAAGGAGAAGGCAGAGAATAGAGGCAAGGGAGAGAGGGAATAAGAAACAGCCCAGAAATAATAATGATCACAATACTCACTCCTCTTCAACATCTCAATCCTCCCCAACGTCTCCCTCTTCGCTCGATCTCGTTCCTGCAACTTCGCGACCTGGACCTGTTTCCCAAACTTCTTGAGGTCTCTCTGTTTCCTTGCCTCAGCCGCCGCTTTTTGGCGTGACGCCTCGTCCATCATCTTCTCCTTGATCCGACCCATGTGTTCATCCGACTTGACCATCTCGGCGAAGTAATCTGCCGGACGCGAGAAGGCGGGGTTTTTCTCTTCTGCTTTCAACAGCGTCCGTGCGGCTTGCACGCTTTCAAGAGATTGTTTGTAGAATGCGAGTTCGCGGGAGAGGTCGTCGTTGATATCCTCGATCTGAACCGGAGACGGGGTCGTGATGGATTGGTGTTCGGAGAAGGCGAGTTGGGAAAGAGGGAGGGCGATGGAACGGAGCGATTTGAGCAGTGCAGGACGGTTATTGATGGTGAGGCGTTGGTGGGGGAGGATGTCTTCTTTGGCGCCGGAGGATAGGGAGGAGAGGTCGGAAAGGGGAATGTCATCATCATCATCTTCTTCTTCTCCGTCTTCTTCTTCATCGTCATTATCAATATCATGATCATCACCATTAGTATGACCGTTGGTGACTCCCCCGTCATTAGTGGAGTCTCCAACATTAGCTCCGCCGTTGACATCGATTGCTGTATTATCGACATTCTCCTCATCCTCGTCGTCATCAAACCCGCTCTCACTATCCGTCTCGTCGATACGTGATAAATCAAACTGTGGAAAACAGCATCAGTAACGCCCATTTTCCCATGCTGACTGCAGAGATCTGACCTGTTCTACTCCATCTACGCTCTCATCCTCCTCGTCACCACCATCTGTTTGCTCTCTATCCACTTCTTCTTCTTCTTCTCTGCCGTCTCGCCCGTCTGCTTCATCATCGCCCGATCCTAAACCCTCCCACCCATCTTGGCTCGCATTCTCGTCATCAGTTTCCCAGTTGACGTTCTCCTCTCCATTCTGTTTTCCTGCGTCTTCTTGGACGGTCACGCCTCCTCCGCGCTGCTCTTTCGCTTTTTGCGCCTTCTTCTGCAATTTTTTCTGCTTCTCCAGTTCGTAATCTCGCCCTTTATGGGCATCCAATGCAGCTCGCAATTTTCCCTTTTTGACCATCTTGACCGGATCGTGCTTGGGTACTGATTGACACTATCGATTCGAGTCGGCTTATGATCTGTAATTCCCCCGGGAAGTCCTTTGGATTTGCTACTTGGGTCGCTGCTTCTACTTGCGAGTTTGGACGAGTAAGTTAGTCGACGGAAAGTAGAGCTCGAGAATTGTGTGTGGTGGGGTTGAACTTTTTTTGAACTCCGAGAGCTTGAATTCACCGGTGGCACGACGTCAATGTCAACATCAACTTCCGCTCGACGAGAGGTAGATAAACCAGGCTGTTGATCTAACAGCTCGCGAGCTTCGAGTCAACCAGGTTTCCTACTCAAGCACTTCCACCGAAATACCCAAAAAAAGCCTCGAGAATGGCATCGGCATCGACATCGACCGCTACGCCCGAGCCGGACAAATCCGCTCCGTCAGCGACAGCCACCACAGCAGATGATCTCCTCTTGGAAGATAATGTTCGTAGTTCCACATCTGCGTCAAATTATTTTCACTCTATACATATGTATTCGTACATATGTATATTTCCTAAAGGCCATGTTTCATTCCTGAAAGTCAACATACATCCCAAGCTCACAAGGAGTGCGGAAGAAAGATCACCAGCGATACCGCCCCTGCTGAGCTCTCCGCCGTGGTCGACTCCTTGCTTGAATCCTTGACGCATAAATTCTCGAGCGTCTCTGCGGAGATCTTCTCTAAGAGTATGTACTGTAGCATTCGTTCCTTCATTTGTTTATTCGCTCGTTCGTTCAAGTTATCCGTCTACCTTTTCATTCTACTCTGTATTTTCAGTTTGTGTCCTCGCCCGTGTCTGATCATCCATCAATCGATGGTCTTTCTTTGCTTAGATGGGTGTGACGCATTGGAAACGACCTTCTCCTACTGTACATGCTCTTACTCTACTCTTTTCCCAATTCACGTTTCTCATGACGACTGGAGATTGAGAGGATGACGATCATGGACACCTACGATGCTGATTTCATGCATGAAATATATAGTGGACGAGATGTCGACCAGGTTAGATCGGCTCGAGGAAGTACTTCAGCTTGGAGACAGCAATAGCAACAGCAGCAGCAGCAAGAAGTGATCTCCTTATTCTTCCTCCCTGTTTATTTCCATCTGGATTCTGTAGTAGCATCTTTGGTGGAGGTGCTCGGAGGTGCTTTGATATCATTTCCGGCCGGCTGGGTGTCTGTCTGTCTGCCTCTCTGCGATTGGAGCTACATTGGGGTACAATAGGATGTTACTATACTGGGGTTACATACATCGCTGAAGTGAGCAAAGCAGAAGAGTCGAGTCCCGAGCATTTGGTCTGGTCTGAGGAGGCAGGGGGTAAGGCATCATGGGGCAGTAGTGGAGTCCATGATTCCGCTGTCAGTGTTTAGTTTTAGCGGGTATGATATCTTTACTTAGAACTAGTCTATTTATTTTCATACCTCACTAGCTATAGTTTGTCATGCAATGCTCCCCGGCCGCAAGGATTCTTCTTCCAATGAAATACTATATAAATGCTAGTGGAAAGGTACTGTACTCGCCGCGTGGGTGAAAAAACAATGGGGGTGCTCAGCAGTAAATGCTACTGCTAAGTGGTTATCACCGTTGTCATTACCATGGGGTCCACGCTAGTCTTCACCGTCAGTACGGTGGAACTCAAGGTAACCATCAACGCGATTACGATGAAGGCTAAGGCGTTTTTCATCGTAAGGACGACGATAACCGTTGCCTGTTGCTCTTGACGCCAGCTCAGATGTGAAGCCCGCTTCTCCTGAGTCCGAAATTCTTACTCCTTGCGGAACATCCGTATATAATAATCCCCGGCCGCCTCGCTGGTGTATAGCCTTTCCATTTCCTGAGGAATCCCGTTCGCGTTGGCGAGGTTGCAATTCTCGAGAAGGAGGAGATACTTGTCCAACGGGATCGGTACTGACAGGAACCTTTATCTGAGCAAAGCAGTCGTCGTCGGTTTGATGAAAGAGCTCCCATCACCATCAGTTCGATTATGACGGGAAGACATGAGCTTCGTCAGTACGACGGAGGAAGACGGCTACGCTAGTCGTGAGCCTAAGGAGAGCTTTCCTCGCCACGAGTCTGATGAAGAAGAAAGGTCGTCGTCGGACTGACGACGATGACTAAGTTCCAGGTCCTAGACATGCAATGACGGGTAGCAAACTGCTCGTGGAATTCAGAACTGATGTATCAGCTCAGATAAACCAGATGATCAACTACTATCCTACATGCAGATCCAGCTAAATCCAATACCGTACAATCCGATCCAAACAGGAACCGAAAGTGAGGGGTGATCATTTCACAGCTCAATCTTCTGACCATCGTCTTCCCTTTTCGTAATGAATTTTCCTAGGATGTTCCTCCGAATGACCAAATCATCTTTTTTCTCCTTGGTCAACCCGCCAGCCTTCTTCAACAGCCCCGTAATACGGGTCAATTCCTTCTCGACATACCCTTCATTCGTCTTCACCTTCGCCAGCACTTTCAAATAATACTCTCCACTCTTATCTTTCATCTCTTTCAAAGCATGCTGGACTTCCGTGGTGATCTTCTCAATCGTCTCTCCTTGCGTGTATTTCGAGATGACAGAATCGAGCGAGGGGATCAAGCCGGCTTGGTCATCCAATGACCCGCCGACCAGACGATGCGTGCCGGCTTTTTCGTTCACGAATTTCACCAGGTCTTTCTCGGTGCGTCCACCGCTGTAGGATTCTGCTTCCTTAACTCCCGCAGGGAAGAATTTGATCGTTGGATATGCCGATACTCCCTGGTCCTGAGCGGTGGCTTTGGCATTGGGGGCCTCGGCATCGACTTTGGCGATGATCACTGAAGATTCGCCTGCGAAATCGCTGGCTAGACTTTCCCAGACTGGAGCGAGGCTTTTGCAATCTATGTAATATGTTAACATATATGGCCTTCAATACTACCGGTGGAGAAGAGGGAATCAGATGGGATACATACGTCCACACCACGGCGCCGTAAACGCCACGAGCACATGTTGCTCCCCGCCCACTTTCTGTTTAAAGGTCGTATCATTCAACATCTCGACCAGACTCGGCTCTTTTGCTTTCGTCTTGGCCTTCAGACCCGTCTTGTCCGTCACGAATTTCATCAAGCTGTCAATATCCCTTCCTGAATTATATTCCTCGGGCTGATCGCTCTTCCCATCGAACCATTTCAGCGTTGGGAAGCCCTGAACGCCGAACCGCTTTCCAAGAGATTTATGTTCATCGGCATCGACTTTGGCGATGGAGATCTTATCCGTGGCGTGCCCGAAATTCTGGGCTAGTTCTTCATAGACGGGGGCCAGGGTCTTGCAGTGCCCGCACCATGGTGCAAAGAATTCAACGAGCGCCGGTTTGCCGGATTTCAGCACAATATCGTCAAAATTGGACGGCAACAGGTCGAGCACGGCGGAGCTTGCGAGGATAAAAGGGACTAGGCTGAGAGCCGGGAGGAGATACTGGAAAGTGTGCATGATGCGCGAGATGGGGAGTGGAGACTGGAAGGAAGATGATCGGGATAGCGTGCGCAAACCAGTGCGCTAAAGGTGGTGAAAGTGGCGACTGAAGAGATGGGATTATATGATTAGTGAGCTGAGCTGGGCGAAATGGGGAAGAGAACAGCTGGTGAGAAGTCGAATCGGGAAGGTTGATGTTGGTCACGGGACCAAACCACATTGCATTCCTAACTACCTTTGCTATTCAACATCACTCCTCGAGGTGGTGCGCTGTATCTGTGATATCCACTGGCCGGGCTTCTACACTCCGTGAATACTATAATAGATTGGAAGCTGCACTGCTTTCGACTCTGCGTGTTTTATTTTCTTTGCATTTCGAATCCCCGCGGTCCGAAGGGACCAGTTCTCGCTATAGCATGAGAAGTGGCTACAGCTGATGTTGCTCTGTTTCTTCTTTCTGGCATTATCGACCTTCGAACTGCTCTATCTCTTTCTCCTTTGGATAACCTGACCAGCGCTTCCTGAGGATCAATCTACTTCTCGATATCGATTCATACTACGTAAATGGATGAATCCATACGCCAGAGTAGAGGATGAGTTCTCAACCGATGGACCAGCACATCTCCCAGGAGCAGTATAGCAACCCCGACCGTGGGTTGAGAATCTGGATCTGGCTTGAATCAATGTTGTTAGATTGAAGACCATGCCGAGGTTATCTCTACATCGGCCTGATAGCGAGGGCAGTATATCTATGTTGTACGAGTACGAGTACGACCAACTCATTTTATCCGCTGCTCTGGTTGATATCTGAGCCCTTTTATGCGCCTGGAGCTTTCAGTTCATGCTTGCAGTTTTTTTGTTGAGCTCTGTTTCCTTCTTTCGACCCAGGGTCGAATTGAGCTATCGGTCATGGTTCCCGGTCGAGGGATTTGCAAGCTCTCTCTCTGCACGGCTGAATACCGTTGACCGCATTCTGTTTTGGATCTTCTCCCTGGACTTCTATATCAGCCGCGAGAGAATCCTCTACTATGGCCTGCCGTCGCATCTCTCTTCATGCTTTGGCGGTTCAACGGGACACTCGGCACGTAACTGCAAAGCTTTACTGTGGCCATTCGTGCTTCTATCATCTCCACCCCATCAACCTGGCAATCGACGTTCGATAGCTTACCATGATGGTCACCTTCTCCACCATCAGCTCTTTCATGATCTGTTTTCTGCTGGCGATTGGTTGGGCCAGTCCGCTACCCTCATCTCCTCGGACCGATGAGTCTCTCCTCCCACAGTCACTCGTCAAACGCACTGAGGGTCCTGAGCGTTGGCGCAGATGGCTCTTCCTCACCGATCGATTTCAAGAATTGTACCGAGGAGAAGAGATGCCGAAACCGACGGACCCCGAAGAGGAATACCAACAATGCATTACCAAATGGGTGACTAGACGCTATCTATATTCCACCTCGCTTTTTTTTTCTCATTCCCTCTTCCTCTCTCGCCAGCCGTGCGAGAGAGCAAAGGTGAAGAAATACCATACGATACAGTAGAGGTTGACGGGGCACCTACATAGATCCATCAACTGCAATTTTACGTCTTGATGCCCCAACCGGAACCAACCTACGAGGAATATCTCGCCGGCCATGAGAACGCGAATCGTATCTGCCAAGAAGTTACACAACAGAAGTGATCTCGGCCTCCGACGCAGATTCTCTCCCCGGAAGATATGGAGAGACGGAATCGGCTTGTTCAGCAACGATCACGAGCCATACGTTACCTCCATGAAGAGCGGAACAGCGGGTGGGATGGAAACGACAATGACAATGGCAATGGCAATGGCAATCGATTTCAGCTCGATCCGGATGAGCTGAAGAAGGGGGCTCGACACACTTTTTCGTCTGTGGTTGGTGACGTCAAGATGTCTCTGCGGGACGCACCTTCCTTGAATACCGCCGCGCTTTGGAGTGGTGTGAGCAGGACGATGAGGAACGGTGTAGCGAGAGTAGCAACGGCTCCACGGCCGGCGGTGCGTCCGTGAACATTTTTCGGCGATCATACCGAAGGGAGTCAGTCACATCCTATCAACAGGCCTCGAGTCGAGTCGAGTCGAGTCAAAGCGAAGCCATTCGCTGCTGGCACCTGGAGGTGACGGATTAAATGAGCAAGTCCAGCAATAACCGACTGATAGATATCCTTTCTTTCTTACAGAGGTCTTGTACCTTCATACAAGTATGAAACGAGGAGTGTATAGGCTTCTCGATCATCAGCCTCTGTTACCCTGGCCTATGTTCTATCGCACTGTGAGGGCCTTGAGCACTTTTCATACCCCTGTTTGGTCTGAGTCTATTTCCATCATCGGATTGAAAACCTCTCTGTCGGCAACACGATGCTCTTGAACGATGTGAACGCCACGTTGATGAGGAATGGGGTGAGTGTGGGTAGCTAAGACAGCTCCGGTACCAACAATCATGGACTCAAAAATGTACAAACTCTTGTAGATAGAGATAGATGATGAGTCTTCATCCATAAGACCCGAAACAG
>QQTW01000098.1_pt1 | contig 47572 bp, 39 predicted proteins | sample 1904831 | NCBI WGS metagenome assembly QQTW01 (sample SAMN09435610, study PRJNA476489) | Subsurface metagenome, whole genome shotgun sequencing project.
TGCAGCGGAAAGGTACCAGGGGGGTATCCGAGTATATAATTTGAAATGGGGGGCATGGGAGTATTTATTTTCGGTTTCCGGGGTATGCCAGTATTTATCCCTTAAAGATATCGTCATCAAACAAACTTACGGCAGAAAAACCGTGACAATCTGGAACCATTTTTGTATATATTTGTGCATTAGTACATAGAATAGTAGAATGGCCTCCAGATAGTAAAAGCAAGCCAGGAAAGAAGATGCTTGAGGTAATTCCATAGGGCGATAGGTCAACTCACTGATCAATGGGTCACATCTCAGCGAATGGGGTCAACCCTTTGAGCTGCCGACCCACTTGCTCAATGAATTGACCCAGTCGCGAATGGATCCAAAAGTCGACTGGGTGGGAACATTGCGACAACGACGAGCTGAAAGGATCTGTTTCTGGCCCTCCAACATTCTGGCAGCTTAGCAACCGATTTGAAAGGATCTGGAGAAACCACTGTCCGATATTTACCTTGTGGCGTTTATGTCAGGTCCTGCCTGATACGTCCGTCACCCTGTCTTTGTCATGTCCATTCCGCGTCGCTCAATTACCATTACTCGCGCAAGGAGACCGCAATGAAGTTCAATCACCATTATTCCCGCAAGGAGACCGCAATGAAGCTCGGGTTAGGGCGTGGTGACAGTGACAGGTGCCATGTTCTCGCGCGATCGCAAGTTACCCTCCGCCACGAGCCCCCTAGATTGCATCCACGTCAAATTCACTTCCGACCCCAGAAAGGGTGAGGCGTCCTCTGCGGGCGACGTGACCGGGCGGCACGCCTTCCTCAAATCGTATGGTTCGGCAAGGACCCCCAAGAATGCCCGTACCGGCCACCTCGATCGCTTCGCCACACGTCGCTGGTCAATGAAAATGTGCCCATTCACTTCCACTTGAAAAGGCGTGCCGTCGTCGGATCGGATGGAAAGAATTTCGGCAACTGCTTGGTAGGCTTCGTGACGCGTGTTGGAAATGACGTGGATCATCGGCTCGGTGTCGGAGACTCGGCTGACCACCCATCCGGCAAGGGCCCGACCAAAGATTCCGGCGGAGAGGCTGAGGGTGAGCACCATGATGGCCATCTGAAGGGAAAGTAACGTCACCGAGGCGAAGCAGGCGGTACCGGCGACAAACACCGCGATCGAGATGGACTTGGCCACCAGACGCACCATCTTCCGGATTCTGCTGTCTCCGACTATGGAAACCATGATCATGACCGAATTGCGGGATCGTACCCATTGCCGTGATCCGTGGATGGTTAGGGTGCCAGCTTTCAAGGTGCTGAGTTGGTGGAGGGCGATGGCGACATTGTCGCCGGCGTCACCGGCCTTGAAGCAATCGATCACCGACTCGCCTCCGGTCGTCGAGATGTTGTACGCCACGCTCGAGATGTAGAGCTTGTAGGTCTGGATGAAGGGAAGTTGCACCCAGTTCTCGACGACCGCGGTCAACGTAACTGAAAAAAACACCGGTAAGTCGGCCGACGCCCAGTGAGAAGACGATTTGTCAGACTCACCCATTGAGTACCACATATGCATCCATAACCGGTTCGAACAAATCCAGCCGACGACACCCCCGAACTCGACGACCGTGATGGCGACCTGCGCGCCACATAGCAAAACCAACATTCCTACGAGCCCGGTGATCAGGTGCCACTTCGACAGCCTCGCGCTCTCCCTCTGGTCAATCCTCAGCCGAACTCGATCAACCAGTAATCGCAGCTTCTGGTTGATCTTCTCTCGCGCACCCTGACCCGGTCCGTAGTCGTTTCCCAGCGAGATGATGCTGCCAATGGCCATGTGTCTCTTGTTGGTCACATGTTCGGAATCCGCCACGTTGACGGGCATGATCGCCCCGCCGAATGACAGTGCCATGGCCAGTCCTCCGCCGAAGGGAATGATGGACATCAGCCTCCAAATCTCGTTCGTGGGTGCACCCAATAAGGCGCCGATGGTCGGCAAAAGGCTAAGAACTCCCGCGGCACCACCATACTCGGATCTGCGAACCTCGCTGAGGTTTCTGAGAACTGGCTCTAACCGGTCGTGGCAAGACATTCCCCGTATTTTTTCACGTACACAGTTTCCTCGTCGCACCCAGTTCCTGACGTTGAAGCGACTTCGACCGTAGTTGCCGTCGGCGAAGGCCTCGCACGACTGATTCGCACTCGCCGTCAAGTTTTGCCCGAACGTTGACGGGATCCAGGTCGTCATCAGCAAGATGCCAAAGGTAAAGGCGAGGCGGCGGCAGGTGCGGCCGGAGGCGGTTCGGAGATGATCTCGATGGGAAAGCCATGCCATTGTGATTGTGGTGGTTGTGATGATGATGATGATGATCACACGATGACCGACACTATTGATGGCCGATCAGAGAGATGGGTTCATGGGAGAAGTAGCATTGAGCCGAGAGGAAGTTCGGCTCTTTAAACCCTGTCGATCATTCCATTCAGCCCTTCCTCTCATATCGAGTTCAGCCTTGTCTCCCACCTAGCGTATGGACTCGACCAGATCAAGAATCTTACCGTGATCTCAATAGTATGTGCATATGTTCCACATCATGCAGGACGGCAGATCAAGAGGGGTCAGGTTGCGGGGAGCCGGGTCGAAATCACGGCCAGCTGATGGTCAAGCGCATTGCGCTTGGCCTTCTTGGGTTGCATCTCCATCCGTAGAGCGACTGAGTTTGATTTTGACCGTCAGCCACTGGCGGCAAACTGCACGGCGGTGGCATGGCTACTTCAACCCGCAAGGCCCTGTATCATATCAACATCATGTCCCAGCCACGAAGAGGATGCGGTAGTACCAAGCGAATGAACAATAACACGGCGCCGCCAGCATGCCGTGAAGAGCTGCGCTCACACCATCATTTTGAACCCATCAATCTCTTTGTGCTGCGACCTCTTCAGGAATGATCATCCGGCCAGAACATTCCTCGGGCTGGAGTCCCAAACGTAAGGCTACCACTTTAACCTTCAGTACGATCAGATGCATAAACTTTTCTAGGACCATCTCGATTGGGACCAAGCCACAGCCTCACATCCCATCTCGATTGCCCCTTTATCTTCAAATTCCCAAGTCGTTCCAACAGACCCGCACGGTAGCAGTTTTGCATGTTCTTACGAAAACATCTCGACCAAGATATCTTCAGACTGTGCGATCTTCCTGACCGTGTTGCAGTTAGCACCCGCTGAGGAAGGAAGCAAATACAAAGGCCAACAGTGTAGAAAAGACTCACCCGAGGAGACTATGAATTGTGCTCTTCTATTATTTGGATACACCGATGCGGAGGTAGATGACAAAATCAAACGAGCCAAGGAGGCTACATTGTTCGATATGATACATCTCCCCCGCGAAGACTTACCCTGGGCACCGAGTGCGCCAAAGCGGCAAGCTGGCAGCTGAAAAGAAGACGGCAAATGGAGCAGACCTTGGCAATTCCATTGTGGAGGCAGGATGTTCCAAGATGGTGAGGAGACATTGCCTGCAGTAAACTACTGCACGAGACAAGGCCGAATGTGGTTGACGGTGGCGGGTATGGAGGCCTCATTGAACACCAGGCTATGTTCTGGCCCAGTCGCGCGCCAAACGCCCGGTTGCGACTGGTCCCTCAGACTGGATGGGTACGGCCGATCCAAAAGCAAACGGGACGGTTCAGTTGTGTATTGAAGGTTCGTGAATAGAGGCCACCATCACCATTTGCTAGCAGCACCACGGAGCAGCCAGCGGGGCTTGAATGAGTGTTGATGATATCGACGTCAAGCTAGTCTCGACGTCGACTATGTAAGTTGTGATTACGTAAGGAAGGACCGTCGACAGGCCGAGGCTAGACCTGCCCAATAGGAAGGGGCGCTAAGAAAGGAAAGACTATAACACCATTGTAGAATGAATGATGATAACACCACTGTTAGGATGAGACCGATTGGGTCGTCATCAGGCTTGCCGGACAATGAATTGCGGGGAATAGTCGGCGTCGGCGTCTTCGTCCCAGATGAAGAAGGCCGGATCGGGACCTCGTTGTAGTATTTGTCCACCCGAGTTCTATCATATAGTTCGCCATTTCTTCCGATGCGCTTACTCAATTGCTACACCAATGGAGAACACCCTTTGCTCGTTGGCCAACACGGTTAGGGATGATGGCAGGGCTGTCATGGCCTTGTAAAGCGGTTCGCATAGCATCGAAACCCGTCGAGGGACATGCCTCGTATACATTTGATCTCTTACCCTACCCATCACTTCCGATCGACCTACAGTAGCAGGATCAAAAGCCATCCCCTCGTTGACCCAAGATAACCCATAGTGTAGGGATATCTGGAAGGCCCTGCAGCGTGATTTCTTCTCTCCACGGTCCCTTGCTCTTAGTCGTGATACTATAGTTCAATGACTGGAAAGGTGAGATATTATATTGGGAGATCAACGACTTTGCGTCCGTTCAACCTCAGCAACCCTTCATTCTCAGCTTACCAAGAATGTTATGTTGACCAAGCTCGTGCGAGCACGAACAAGATATTGTTATCGTAACCAATATCCAAGCAAGCCCCGCGCCATGAAATTAGAATGCTCCACCCGCTTCTTCAGAATGCCAAATTGAGAAACAGAAGAGACATCTCGTGCGCCTACCCTGCCGTCTCCCACCAACTCGTTCGTAGACGCCATAACCAAAAAGCCAAAAGATTCTTAATTGGAAACCTTACGCCCTGAAACGATCTTCTTCTTCTCTGCTGCCACCTTTTCCTGCTGCTCCTTCTTCCACGCACCCAGACGGGTCCCATAACAATGATCGATCATTCGCTGCTCGTTGTACGTTGGTCTCTCCGCCGCTTCTGGGTTTGGATTCTCGAAATCTCTCGAGCTCGGGTGGACGGAGATCATGGGTTTACACCAACCTGATTCCCGCACGGCGCTGAAATAACAATTCGCTGGCTGTGTAGGATGAAATCAGGCATCAGTTCTGGAACTCGGCAAGTAGAAAGAGAACAATGAAAGACCACCAAGCCTGGTCATAATAGGAGAGCGCGGCAGGGAACGAGATATGGAACGCAGCTCAAGATGATATGAGGGGAGACAAGAAGTCAAGCAACGTAGCACGTACCGTACGATCACCGGTTTCCAGACAAGTATAATAGAGCTGCGTAGAATGTTCGGCCATGGTCTGTTGAAGATCATTGGGATCAGAAACAAAATAGGGATCTGTATCCTTCTCGCCGGGCCATTTCGAACGATCTCGATCGAATCGTGCCCATCTGAACGCTGCCGTCTTTGATGTGGGCTTCGTTGGGGTGTCTTGATGTAATAGTCTTAACGTCTCTAATGTGCCAGGGTCCAGTCCGGGTCTTGGTATCGATTCTAGACCGGCGTCCACATTCCGGTTCCGGAAGGCAAATGGTTCTTCGACTGGCAAGGTACTGCCGACCATGACGACAGAGGCCAGAAGTGCGATCTGACTGAGATGCATGCTGAACAATTAGGTCGAGAGATACAAAGTTGCCAATTGGCCTGGGAGAATTGGGATCTGTCAAGGAATGACAATGGTTAAGAAAACCGTTGAGAGCACTCATGCCGGGGCAGCGTCGTCGAGACCTTTCTATATCGGCCATTCACCGTGGCATCATCCCTATAGCAAGGATCATATGTGCTGTATTCGTATTCGCGTTCATAGGTCGTGTTCCGGCAATATTCACTTGCGCAACTCCTCAGCCCGAGATGCTGATATGCTCGCGTCTTCCCCATTCGTATCTTGGACAGCTCGCTTGGGGTTCCAGTGCCCGACGAGACCTTGTGTTGCGAGAACGATGTGAAATTCATCTGTTATACTACTACCTCACGGGATAGTAGAACTGAATCATACATGCCAAAACAATCATGTATGCAGAGACGAGACCACCCCTCCTCAAGCCAGTGTCGTGTATATGCACATGAACAAGAAAGAAAAATGTGACCCTGACATGAAACGCATCCGATCACTGGGAAAGAATTCGACGAATTCCTCCAAATAGCAAGACGCGCGATTAACTACAGGTCTGTAAGAGTCTTTCTAGAAGTCTGTGGTTCCTAGAGATGGAACACCTCTAGGATCGTCCAACGGCGCTCGTCCTGTGTTTGAATCGGAGGTGTTGGATGGGACTTCAGATGTGGAAAAGAAGAGGGTTGAATTGTGAATTGCGGGCTGTATATTGTGGATGGATTAGTAATCATTTGCATGTGATTGTGTCGACTTAGTTCCGGCGGAGAATAGTTTTACCGACGAGGGGCCATCCTCGGCTTCAAACCGACATCATCATCAGCAGCAGCACGATACCTCTACCCTGCCGTTGATGACATGATGTTGAATCCAACCATGGCCAGACTCACAATGTTACGATGTACGAGTCCTGTGATATTCATGCATCTACGCTGTACTGAATGTGCTAATCATCATTATATAGATACCGCCCAGCCATCATCCATTCTCACCCGACCATCGTTGACGACAACCTCCCCGCGCCTACAAAGTCCCCTACTCGCCCTACGACATCGCAATTCCTCAGCCCATTCTCACTTCCGGTACATCCACCTAATCTCTGTCTTAATATCAACCCAGCGATCACGATCCAAAATAAGCCTCTTTCTGAAACCACCCAAAACATTCAATCGATCAGTTCAACTGAACCGTCGTATCTGATTCAATTCTTGAAACCATTCCAACTGACTCGACTACTTCACAAAACAGACAAGTATCAACCCAAAAGATCCCCTCCGAATCCGCCAACGAGATTCTCGCCGCCCAACGCCTCCACCGTCCCGTATCACCTCATCTATCCATCTACCGTCCTCAGATAACCTGGTACGGCAGCGCCCTGAACCGCATCACCGGCTCGATCCTGTCGGGGGGTTTCTACACTTACTTCGCTGTCTATCTCGTCGCGCCTTTATTCGGATGGCATCTCGGAAGCGCGACCCTCGCGGCGGCATTCGGGGGATTACCCCTGCTGGCCAAAGTCGTGGTGAAATTTGGATTGGCCTTCCCGTTTACGTATCATTCTTTTAATGGCGTGAGACATCTCATGTGGGATCTGGGAATGCAGATGCGGAATGCCCAGGTGGCTAAGACGGGTTGGGCGGTGGTGGGGTTATCGGTGGTGCTTTCGGTGGTTTTGGCAGTGATTTAAGTTCTTTAGTTGAGCTGATGGACGAGGTGTTTTATATCTGTAAAAATATAACAAATGGGATTGTTAACCGCTTCCTAACCGCTTCTGGTTTACATTTCTAATCATGTCCCTGTGACCTGCAGCTTCGGAAGAAGGAGCAGGATAAGCAAGCTGATAGCAATCGCCATATGAAATTACCTCGAATGACGGAGACTCCCGAGAAATCGGCAATCACCGGATTTGGGAAGGCCACCACTATCTTGGCTGCGTGGTCAGATACTCGTCGAACATCGGCTTACGGTCGCATGGAATCCTCTAAATGATTGATTGCTCGATAGCACACGAATGTTCGTTCCATCCAGCATTCAGTGTAGAAATCGAGTACGTACGATGAAGGCTTCAAACGACCTGCCTATTACATTAGGACTTGAGTATCGCACCATGCAATAAGCGGCCCCACCTTCGATATCCTCCATATCTGAAGCGGGGCCGCTTACTGTGCGCTGCGGTACTTTTATCCCCTCATAATAGCTTTGTACCAAACAGAGACAGCCAGAGCTAGGTCTGAGAAACAAAGTACCGTACGTAAAGCTGGAGGAGTATACAATATAATACAAGGCAAAGGCGAAAACGGAGTTATAAAAAACTATCACGGCCGACAAACCCCCATCACCCTCCTCGTCGCAAACTCCGACACCAACTGCGTGTCCTTCGGACCATAAAACGCATAGACCGCCCTAAACGGCACCTTCAACAACGCCCCGTTCTTCGGACACGGTCGACCGACGGGGAGTGTTTGATATGATTGCCACAGCCGATACGCTCTTACGTTTGCCGCGTTGCGATTCACGATGGTCTGCAGCACTGGATGAGGAGGAATATAGCCCGGTTGATTCGGTACCGGGTCGCGCGGAGTCACAGGGGGATGAATCTCGATGCTGGTCCAGAGGAGTTGGGAGCTATGCCTTTCTGGGTCTTGAATTTGTTGGCCTGCTGGATCTACGGATGGTGGTGGCGACGCAGGCGGTGGTGGCGGGGGACCATTAATCCACAGATAAAGAGAGTGTTTGATATCGATGGGATCCTTTCCTGGTTTTTCGCCTGAGGAACCATCGACGTCGTTGACGTAGACTAGGTACCCGATTTCTGGACCGATTTGGGTTCGAGGGAGTGTGACTGCCTCTTGGCCATTGATGGGAGACATTGTGGCTCGGGTGGCCGGAGAAGTACTACCACCCCCTTGCTGCTCCTGCGTTTGTTGGCTGAGTATCGCTCCGTAGTTAAATACTCGGAGATCTTCAGGTGGTGAACCCCATTGTTGCCAGCCGAGTTCCTGGGAACATTCGAATGTCTTGGGACCGTCGATGATGAAGACACCTTGGAGATATTCGTTTTTGGGAGGGCGTGGGATTCGATCTGTGGATCCATTCCATACTGTCAAAATTGGGGGGTAGAGAAGAAGGAAACAGGAGGAGTGGTGGGTGCGACTTACTGGGAAGATTGGGGAAGGGGGGACAGATGGGTAGAGTAGTTCCTTGAGCAAGAAAAGTGGCGGCTGTGTTGGACACCACGAGACAGCAACCGACAAGAAGAAAAAATGTCGTGCTGAAGATTTCCTTGCTCATGATTCCATCTGAACGGGCGTAATCTGTGGTCTTGAATGGAAAGTATTTTCACCCAGAGAAGGTCTCGGGTGGACGTGCAAGAACTTGTCTTGCACCGAAGGACAGGCACACATGCAATTTATCCTCGATCGACGCCGGGATGTCCACTGGTTATATGTCGGCTGCGCGCCGACCGGATGGTAGATGGAAAAGGCTCATATATTGACAGGTCAGTCATGCCAAGAGAGAACCTTGATACGAATACGCACATACTTGTACCGGGTGGTACGAGTAGAAACGGAACAGGATAAAGTGACGAGACGCCCCCCACATATCGATTTTGAACGAGCCGGCGGTCTTGAGGGGAACGAAACCTGGCGGTGCCAGCCGAGCTCAACGGCTCTGCATATCGATGCGATGTTCGTGTCGAGTGGGTACGCGCTAGAAAGGATCCGAGCATGTTCCTTCTGCATCACCATTTGAAGTTGTTCAGCGGGCCGCTATGCTGAATAGAGCATTCCAGGGAAGAGCCAGGTAAGACCGAGGAGTAACTGCTGGAACGAAACCCTTTGGTCGAGTAAGGACGGATGACCATCCCAGCATTTGGACGCTCTCCCAGCGCTGACTTCATCTCTCCCGACGATCCGACTCGCTTCCTGAAGTCGGTCTCCCAGCGAGCAAAAATATTCCCCGTTCAAGGCTTGCAGATTGGTGGAATCCGCTTTTCGCCGCCATCCGAAACTAGTGCATCCGGTCCATACATGAGGTAGACCGCCCGGAACGGTACGTCGATCTTCTTGATCTTCCCATCCTGGTCGAGCTGGCCATCGCAAGGCTGACCGGTAGGGTTGTGCGCATACCACGAAAAGAGTCGATATGCGCGGATGTTGTTGTTCCTCGTCCACCACTTGTAACGCGCCGGGATCCATCCCGGTCGACCGAAGAGCGTTTCGTGTCGGTGCTGGACCCTGTGGATGTCCGCGCCGGTCCATAAATGGTGCGGAGACGTCTGATCTTCCCGCAGACCGTTGCCACCACGGAAGAACGACCGGATGTTTTCGCCGACCGATGGCTCGTCCCAGAGACCAAACTCGTGCTGGATGCCGATCCACTCATTAGAATCACCTGACCAGATCAGTCCGGAGTCGACGAAATGTTGCAAGTACCCAATTTCAGGTCCGAGTTGATTCCGAGGAAGCTGGAGCACATCCTTCGTTACCGGCGGCAGGCGATTTGAAGGCCCTCCTGCTCCCTGTCCATTTCCGTTGGTCTGTTGTTGCTGCAGCTGCTGGCTGAGCACCGCTCCGTAGTTGAAGATTCGAAGACCCCGGATGCTACCGCTGCTTTCTCGGTACTCTTCACCCTCTTCATCCACAAATCTCTTGTGGCTGCACTCAAACTCCATCGGACCATCGGCGACAATGACGGCTACCAGATGCTCGCCCGGGGCGGGCTTCAACCCTATGCTGGCTGTGACTCATCTTCAGCATCAACAGCGATGGGGGTAGTGAGGAACACGGCATGGCTGACTCACCTCCACTTGCCGGCTTCAGGTTCACTGTGCAGCCATATCAGCATGGAGATGAAGAAGGCGGCCAAGACGGACGACCAACTCACTGGGTATCTCTGGTACCGGAGGACAGGTGGGCAACGTAATTTCTCGGGACACCAGGCCTGCGGCTGCGCAAGACAGCACCAGACAGCAGGCCACGAGGGTCTTTTTCATGCTCCGCCAGGTGGCCATTCTGTAGTTTGGCGACCGCCGCGTGTCCAAAGGAGAGAGGGTAAACTTCTCCAGGCAAGGCCCACCAGCAGATGGAGGAGATCCTCTGATAGCGATGGGAGAAGCAGATCTTCCATCGCCTATATCTTACCCTGGCCGCAATCTCAACTTGAAGTGAAGATTTCATCGCGAGGACCGGACCCTGGTTGATATATATGGTGCAGTCTGCATACGAGTACGAAAGTACAGTACGAGCACGCTCGTACTGTAGAAAACCTGCACAAGACGGAAGACAGGGACTCGTTCCCCATGGAATTGGAGCTACCACGGCGTCCGAGCCAGGAGCGCGACGCGTTCTCGAGATGTGTGGAGTGAAATGACGAAGAACAAGCGCGACAATTCGCTTGTGCTTAACTGCAGGATGTGGCCATCGTCTTTCGTTCTGGAAGTAGTCCGGGCTATCGCTCCTCGAAGCTGGATCGGCTAAGGAAGGGGGCGTGCTTGCTCATGTCCAGCAAAGCAACATGCTAGGTGTCCAGTAGGCCAACCGCTGGATGTACAAATACTTCATGTACTGCATGGAGAACTTCGTCCGCAACGCAGATTGACGTCTTTTGACGTGAATATGAGACTATTTCTTGAGGTTGGTGGTAGTAGAAGCTGCGATGGTGAGCCCCCACTCGAGACTGTGCTGTTGCAGTTTGTAGTTCTAGAGAGGGCCCACCAGCAAGATGTACTGGGGGTTGCCAGATGAGAGTGAGCAAGCAGTAAGTGGCCACCACCCAAATTCGCAGGGAGTTTATATGGAGCCGGTTACTGCTTGCTCGCTTTCATCTGTCACCCCCCGGTAAATGTGGTGGCCGAGCCTCATCCCACCAGCTCAAGAGTTGCACCACAACAATCAGCAGTGCTTCTCCACCGCAACATGAATAACGTTGCTTCCACTTGGCGAAATGGGGTCTCTCTAGAATCTCAGTTCGACAAGCGGAACTAGCAAGATTAGTGTGATGGTGATCGAACACTAGGAGCAATCCTTGAGCAAAGGAAGCGGGACTGCCTCAATGTAATCCTCACCAAAGTATCGGCTGGCGATTGAGGATGTTCCACGAGCAAGGTGAGCATCCCTGACCTTTCACTTTCAGCTCGTTCCAAGTGCTCAAGGCACTCGTTCAGGGATAAAAATATGACACAATAGCCTCATTACTATATGAGCGAAGCCAACAGCATCAAAAGTCCATTTGAGGGTTCCTGACTGACTGAGGTACTTCTCCGGTTACATCAGCCTTGTTAAGCTAACGTACTACAGTAGAATGCAAAAAGGACCTCGAGGAGGAGTGGCTACTGAACGGTATCGCTACATCTTTATCACGACCCATCCCACAGCACAATGTCTGTGTAAGTCATATCGTTTGAAATGAAGACTAGCTCTACAGTGATGTTGCGTACATTGGACCAGCGTATTGTGACGGAGAGCCAGCCCCGTGTGTGGTACGCTGGCAATGGTGGTAGAGAAACCAAACTTACGCTTGACCAAGTGCTCTCCGAGCAGTTGTCTCGTTGAAACCAGCTTACCCGGCCTCGAAAGGCTGGACTCAGTCTCATGTCGGTTGCATTCCTTTTTCCTCAATCGCAATTCCTGTTCACAAGTTTTACGAGTACTCATCTCACCCTCAGCATGTCTCACGATCGTGTATGCTCGGAGGCTTCCGCGGACCAACCTGGTACGGTACTCCACACTTCGTAGGGGAGCTAGCTTCCTTGCTTCAGCCTTGCTCCCCTATCCCAGCCATGCCAGCCTCGTCTGCACATTCCTAGCAATTGTGACTAACGAGACGATCCTTCTTGCAGCAGCTGATGGCTATCAATCCGCTAGCTGCATTTCAGCTGGCTAAAGTACGATGTGGTGCCGTTGTCAAGAAACTCCATTGCTTTTGAGTCAGCTCCAGACGGACACAACCCTCGGGAATACCTAAACACGTTCTATAAAACGTGTTCTATAAAGGACGGCATGCCTTGCGCTGCCTCTCTGGCAACGTCTTTTAAACTTCACCAAGAGTACCACAACCAATTGTCTTCGTCTCTGCAAGAGCTAAAAGATCTGTCAAGCACGTACCAAAGAGCTATCGGACAGGCCAGCATCATGCATTCTCAACGGCTCCTGTTCATTCTTCTGGTAGTGTCTTTCGTCTCCGTCCTGGCCGGTGTACCACCCACCGCGCTGACACCTCCCACTTCCTATGGGAATCCAACCGTGGACTCTGGTCCGGATGGCGGTTCGCTTGGCCACGGCAATTTGTTACGCAGACAAGGACCGCGATGCCCCCCAGGCTTTCGTACGTACAGAAAGATTTCCGATCGGGTGTCGATGTACTGAACCGTCTTGCACGTATCAGCTGTGCTATGCTCGCCTACTCAATGCTGTCCTGCTGGGAACAATGCGAGTGGCCCCAATTGCTGAATTCATTGACAAACATGACGAATTTGACTCTTCATCATAGTGTGCTCGGCTTGGGACATTGCCCTGGTAAGTTAGACCAATCTAAGCCATCACATCAAATCTAAAACCAAGGCATAGGTGTTGTCCAATTGGCGCCGAGACCTGTGGAGGGTCACGATGTTGCAATCCGGGGTGAGTACCTCATTAGCGGGGTTGCAACGAAGAGCGAGCGTCAGTCGTATGGATATTGAATGTGTCATCAGCTCGGTCTGCAATCTCTCTCTTCCACCGACCGCTGGATGCTGCCCCGCGGGTGGAAGCTCTTGTGGCTCTGCAGGATGCTGCTCTCAGGGACAAAACTGCTGCGGATCGGGATGCTGCACCAATCCAACGATATGCTCACGGGATAGCGACACCAGAGCCTTCACCTGCGCTCAGCCAGGTGCTCAGGATCCTGTCGAGATTGATGCCCAGCGGAATCCGGAAGTGAGTTGGTCATGGCTCGTTCACCATTACATGATGATTCTGAGCTTACAGACCATATAGCTAGCAAGAAACATCTGCCGTTGTAAGTGATCGGCTCGTCCCTTAGCCAGATTCACGTTGCAGGCACGCAATGCTGATATCGCTATGCCACTAGCGATGAGAGCGCGAGGTATCAATGGCAACCAAGAAATCTTAACCCGTCGAGCGTTCGGCAGCCGGTCGGAGCGAAGTCAGATCCGACGCAAAGCGTATTGTGGAAATCGGAGGAAATGTAGGACCAGGCAAACAGGCTTATCATGCGATGAAGTAAGTATCCGTGTCATGGAACGATCACAGCATCGAGCATCTCGCACATAGCCCCATCTGGACTTCGTGGCTGACAGCAAGATAGTACCCACCAGCGTCGACCTTAGAAGGCTACCAAGGACTGTACGGCATCGACGTATTCAGCCTCTGCATCGACGACGACCAGAATGTCGCCGGTGGTCGCCAGCTCAGCGCGTTGTATGGGCAGGGCTCCAATGCGCTCGCATCCGGGACGACATTCGTCCTTCGTGTCAGGGGCATCGACTGTAATACGCTACCACCGGCAGACCCGACGGAAGGACTCGGGCTCGTCAAGCGACAAGCCTTGATCGAGGAAGCCAACGGGCAAAGTTAGTCGAATTCCAGATTGTTATTATTTGTGTGTTCGACCGTTCGCTAATCAAGGGCTAGCGTCTGAGCTGTATCCGCCTCTTGCTGGTGACCCTTCGGGCTATGCACTACTGGCCTTTGGTGACTTTGATCCGGGAACGTAAGTCTTTGCGTTCCTCGATCGACAAACACGCTACCTGCATCCTGACATGAGTGTTTCTCTCAGCGTGAGCGTCAGAGTCACCAGCACCGAGAGAATCGATTCGTGGCAGATTTTCGATGCCCCAGCGCTGGAAATTGCGAGGTAAAGCACCTTAGGTTCCTTCAGCACGGGTTCGTTCTCCCTTTTTCAGGTCAGCAACTCATATGAGGTTATCAAGCAGCGGAGATGCAATTGCAGCGAACACGGCGAATGTGATCGACTTCCTCCTCGAAGATCCAACCTCCGGAGTGGGCATGGCGGTGTTTACCACGGCCTCGTCCATCAACATCCGTTGGAGCTTGCAGTGGACCCCACTGAACGGTTCAACGTCTACCAACACTTCGATTCCCTCGACGGGGTCAATGTCAATGACGCCTTCATCGACCGCATCGATCAATGCTACCACTTACCTGTGAGCACTATCTCTCAGGCTAGTAGCGGGTCAAGCTGGGCATTCAAGCACTTGAAAAAGAAGCTTGAACGGTAACAGTCCTCGTCACTTTTCATGTCTCTCCTATTCTTCGTTGCAGGTACAAGGCCGGTCCACAAAAGTCTCCGAGGAGTGCTGGGCCAGCGAGGATATATAGGTCTGAGTGGTGTGACATTTGTTCCTACTCAATCGCGCTCAAGGCCTAGTCGTGACTAGGCCGTGCCATCCACGAATAGGCTCTGAACGCGGTTGGAATGGAACGACATTCATCACGGGCACCTAGGTCCAGAAGATAATGTTCACTAGTTGGTCTTCCTTTTCGTTAAATCCCTGAAGGGCCAAGTACAGCCGGACTTTCTTCTGTAGGGTTTGATGGGGCCATTTCAGTTTCGCTGTCGACAACACCAGTGATGTTGCCACCGTAAAGTCAGATGCTCGCATCAGTGCTTCGTCTTGAGTGTAGTCCAGTGACCAAGGGCGTATAGTTACATTCATCTTAGCAGGATGTTGAGTGATGATTTCTAGGCAAGTGAGCCGTCACTCATGCCGGCTTCGTCCAGATTCCGTAAAAATGAAGGAGAACGGAACTCCAGGATGAAGGTGTTTGCCGGAGGACATCTCCCCGCCAAGCGACGACATCCGCCAACTTCATTTGGGTTCGGAGTATCCACCACCTGCGGACCAAAACTGCGTTGCTCCATGCCCAGGGTTGTCAATAGTGTATCGGCCTGCAACAACCCTTCAGAGCCGCCATACGAACTCGCTACGGATTATCCCCGTATAAAAAGTTTCCGAACGTTCGCTCACTGGCGAGTTGCGCATACGACGCTCTCCTGCCCACTGGCATCAATTGAACATGAACAGGCGCTTCTCCGGTCGCCAGCGTGCGACTCATGCTGATTACCCGGACACGAGCAATGGGACTCCCTCGCGCGAAACCGTTTCGTCGTCGATAGACGTGCCGGGATATAAGGTGGCGGGCGCACGTTCGAGCTGTCCGAGATGCTGACCGGAGCGCTCTGGGAAACAACGATTGGCACGAGCACGACATCGTCTCGGAAGATATCATCCGCCTTCAACCGCGATGTACATCCTTCGGTGCTCCATCTTGCTTGCGTGGTACTGGACGCTCAGCGTCGCGTTTCCCCTGACCCGCTCGACGCCCAACGGAGGCACATCAGCCGTGCCTTCAAATCCCAAGGGGACGGGGCCGGAGGAGCTCAACGCGGAAGATGGGCGGCGCCAAGAGGGCTCCTGGACGGACACCAAGCTCTTTAGTCCCGGGGGCGCTGCCGTCATCTTGGCCACCGGCGCCGGATTGGTCAAAGTCATGGACTGGCGCACGAAGCTCAAACTTGCTGCGCAGCAAAAGAAGCATGAACAGGACCTGTTTGACACGGATCGAGACTCATACGACCGCGGCTGGTATTCAGGAAAATGGCTCACCGCCATGGATATATGTTTGGCTCAGCAGGTAATACAGAAAGGGGGCGATTCACTGGCGGTACGGATCACTGACCCTGCCGTGCGACAGGAGGAGCTGGCGATGAACTCCTTGAAGGTCGAGGTTCTCCCGGAGAGCAAGCGGGAAGAGATCTGGCAATGGTGCCGGATACAGTATGGACTATCGAAAGATCCTGAATGGGCCTGGGGCGGCATGAAGGCCAGGACGGTTCTCGCGGGGCAGGAGAGCCGGCAAGCAACGCAGAAGTTCAACAGGGAGTTTAAGGAAAGCTGGCGGGAGATGACTGGCCGATCAGATCCAAACCCGCAGAAGGACCAGCAGGACCCATCTGGTAACAGCCTCAATTCGATCACGGAACCAATCCGCCACGCGGGCAAAACGTTCCTGGCCAACGCCGGCTCACAACTTGCAGCGACGGCGTCATCGTGGAAGCAGCGTGCACCGGCGCAATTGCAAAGGGCTGGGACGCAGATGTATCAGGCAGCGCGATCCCGAGCAATGAGGCCGGCTTGATGAAATTGAGATATTCCCAGAGTTTCTAGGATCCGCCAAATCGCCCATGGGAGGGAGGAGTAGACGTTCTGACTATCTTGTCTTCACGTCAATTGAGATGAAAGATCTTTTGGACCGTGGGTTTTTTCGATTTGATGGATAAAACTACTACTCTTCTTCTACGATTTTACATACCATGACTCCGCCATATTTCGTATATATCCTGGCACTCAATGTGCGGAACATTGTACGATATCCGTAAATGATGGATAAAACTCTCCTATCAACGTCGAATCTGATGCTTTCAAAGTGTTGTATTCTCATCCGCAGTCCTTTTCACTTTCTACGCTGTCCTTCTTCTTTCTGATCCTATATCCTACCTTGTCCTGTCCTTCGTCTCCTATTTTATAAATTCGAGAAGTTATACTCTCCATCCCCGGCCAGCAGCCATTCCAGAGAATCTTCACTTCCTACATAACGTTCCTGCGTCCTTGCATACGGTCTCTCTCAAACGAACATCTGCCACCCATGACCGAGGATCTAAAGCTCGAACTTGAGCTTCATCAGACTGACGACGATGTTGTACCCTTTCTCTTTTCCTTCCGTTGGACTGATCACGACGACGGTAGGTCGGTCATTGAGCTGACGACGCTAACTCTAGTTCTCCCTCCATCGGACTGATGACGACGATGGTTTCTCCATTGGACTTATGACGGAAGGGGAGCTGGCCTTCGCACCGATGGTGACGAGGGCCTCTTGTCCTCATCAGACTGACGATGACCGTGATTCCTCATCGAACTGATGATGATGTTAAACTCTTCTCTTCATCATCACGATGATGGCGATGGAAGGAATCTTCTTCGTCATACAGATGACAACGATTGTAGCTGTCGTGGCTCTGACGACGAAGATTCGATCCATTCTTCATCACAATGATGGCGATGGAAGCTTCTTCCTACATCATACAGATGATGACGATAGTGATGGTCGTGGCTCTAATGACGAAGATTCGATTCATTCGTCACTACACACATGACGATGACTTCATGAATCAAATATTAAATCATTGTATGATTGGGGGGGTTGCTACTCCATACACTGTGCTATGTAAGTTACCTATCGAGTATTTAATAGGGCATTCCGCCCGACAACACCGCCGCGATCACCTTCTGCTGTCCGAGGTTGTAAACGCGCGAGCCAATCACCACCCCCAGCTTCTCCTGCAACTGCTGCCGGATTTCCTCCCCACCCATGCCATTCTGGCCTCCCGTCGTCGAATGTCCGTTCGTCAGCGGCTGTCCGGCACCGCCGCGGCGAGCGAGGTCGACGTCGTTCTCCAGCGTCTGCAAGGCACGCAAGATGGCCGCAATGACCATGCCTGACTCCGGTTTGAGGTTGCTGTCCGGGTCGTTGTTGGCGGTCTCGCCTCCTGGGCCATCTTGAATATGCTCGGCAGTAAAATCTTTGACCAGAAGCTGGTCCCCGAAGTCCTTCAGGTTCGGAAGAACCAAAGCTCGGACGCAGTCGGGGCCGCCGACGTCCATGATGCCCACAATTGCGCCGTAGTGCATCCCCACGGTACTGTTCGGCTCCAGGAAGATCTTCAGGAAAGAGCGCACCAGTCGGGGCTTCAGCGTCGGAGAGACGGTGCTGTACTTGTTGGAGATCTTGCCGAGGAGCGAAGAAGCGACGGTGCGGAGGGTATACGGCGCCCCGGGCCGATCGGCGGTACCCAGACGACGGCCGATGATGCAGGTCAGCACCGTGGGGACGATAGAGGCGGCCTGGCATAGAATGTTAGTTGCGTAAATACAGAGAGTAGAATAAGCGTAAGGGCAAGACGAACGTAAGGATCGAGATAGAGATTCTCGTTGTCGGTAAAGGCCGCCGTCATATGAATCATCTGCATCAGGATGAAGATGTCGCGAAGGTTATGAGTGACCTTCTCGGCGATGAATTGCACAAAGTACGGCACCAGCTGATGCAGGCCCGGGTCGTATTTGAGGCTGGAGAAGGCTGCCACGCGCATATCGTCGTTGTCGCGATCAAGGATGGCGGCGCAGACCCGTTCAAAGTAGAGCTGGAGCTCTTGCGACACCACGTGCTTGACGAGCGGCCGGACCGTCACGTCGTCCGTCGTGGCGAGACCAGACACATGCGCGCCGGGACCTTTCGGGCCGAGATCCTGACTGCGCGACTCGGCCGTGGTCGGATTCTGGGGAATGGACGGCTGAACACCCTCGAGAGTGGTGTAGTGCGCTAGAATGGACAAGTGTCAGCTGATTGACATTGATATGCGTGAACAAAAGAGGATGAAATGCAATCATACCGGTCACGGAAGCCTCCCGGGGCACTTTCGGCAGCGGCGAGTTGATCAACTTCTCGAGGTCCATCTCCTCGTCCTCGACGTAGAAGAGCGGCTGGCCGGGGCCGATGGACGCTTCGCCGAACCGCAGCGGGCGGACGGTCTCGTACCCATACAGCGGCTCAAATCCAAGCGTCTTCAGCGCCTGTTCGACGTCCTGCGTCGTCATGATCTGGCGAGATGCTTCCCGCATGGAAATCAGGGCGTGATGCAGAAGCTGTGCGAGGCGAAACTCGACATCCTGCGCCATCGTCTGGCAAACTTCGTCGGCGAGGCCACCGAGACCCACCGACTCGGCGACATCGCGAATGTTCTCCGGGTTCCAGACGGACATCTTGATGAGTTGTTGGGATAGGGAAGGCAAAGACTGGAGCGAGCAGGGACGAGGCGAAGACGAGCACGAAGGGAGAGCACGATCCGGAGCAGTAAAGAAGAGAACAGTAGAGACGAGCACGAAGGGAGAGCAGAATGAGGAGCAGGAGAGACTAGAACAGTAGCGACGAGTATCGGATGAGGATACTCGAGCAGATGAGGCGAGGTATGGAGGAAGAAAGGAAGGAAGGAAGGAGGAGGAGAGAGGAGAGAAGAAGAAGGAGTGGGAGGGCTCGAGAGATGCCTAGCCTCCAGAGACCAAGGACAATAGAGACAATAGAGACGCGGGCCTCAAGTCATTGTCGGGTGGGCGGGACTTTCCAGCCGTCGCCAGGCCTTGTTCGGAAGGGAGGGATGGGCCTCGACAATAGGATCGGATTGAACGAACAATGGGCCTCTTATTGTTCCTTAGTTCCTATTGTCGCCTTTGTTCTTCGCCCGCCTGGCGGGTAACCGTGACAGGTACTTAGCGCAATGGGACGGCGATGGCCGCGGCCGTGAACAATAGGGAGGAACATGGTTCCTCCGATGCCGAGCGGTTATTGCCCTCGGCTTAGCGCCATAGGGCTGAACATGATCTGCGATGGCGTTAGCGCATTGTTGAGCCTCGTCCCATGTCTTACCCGCTTGACTACAATAGCTTAGTGGCATATTCCGACATGGAAGATAATAAATAAGCGGTAGTGCTCGAGTAATGCCTTTATATAGATTCAGGCTGTCGTAGGGCGAACATTTAGTCGCCTGAAGAACTACAAGCGGTGGGTTTGCTGTGAGCATGAACACATTGTCTATTTGGCGCACAAAAACCGCTCCGGCATTGGTGACCTAGTTGTAATTTTCCTCCGCATGATCAGCCAAGATGCTGGCAAATATTCTACCAACAGCAATCACTTACTGTAGGGTACCCCATGTGCCAGAAATACCATCAAGAAGGTGATTCCCGGCTCTGCAGTAACCGACTTCGGACTATGCCGATGATGGTCGGGCATGGAGTCATGACCGCAAGGGAAATTCCTCAACGGATGTTGCCGCGCCGATGATGGGCTACACAATAGGAAGCCTGAATTCTTTATTACATCCACAACGGAGCTAGCCGGTGACTAATTTCCACCAGCCAATTGCCCACCGCATCCAAGCCACGTTACTGGGGGTGACAATGAAAATGGAGCAGGCAGTTACCGGCGCCGTATAATCTCGTTGCGGTTTTTGAGTGTTGATCGGTAACTGCCTGCTCGATTTTCATTGTCATCCCCCGGTAGTTAGCCGCGCGTAAGCTATAAGCATTATCCGTACTTCAGCCAATTGAATCGTCAGGAACGTAGAATATCGCTGCATCTGGTTATCATCTGGACATTTGGCGATCCACTGACAACCAGAGAACATCTCCAGAGCAACGAAAGACGAGATTGGCAGAGTGACATCTCGGAACCGATTGGTGCTCTTGAGCCGACCATACATCGTCCAACCTTGGCAATGCAGCCAGGTGATGCAGAAGGTCTTAGCAGAAGTATCAGATTTGTAGTCGATCAGCTTCTTATGGATAAAGAGATGAACGAGAGTGGGCAAACTATCGTCGTTGCAGCCCGCCCTAATCATAATGCGGTTGTCGCGCCAATCTCAGAAGCGAATTAACCGCGCACATAGATCTCATGGTTTCCACCAGGCATTCATTGGCGATGATGACGTGTCGGATCCAAATGTATCAAACCAACATAACTTTGTTATCTCTCCACATGACGAAGTTCGCAACAAAATCTTCGAAGAGCAATGTATCTTCTTCTTGCCAAGTTGGAACAATGGAAAATGCGGACCATCTTCAAACTTGAAGATGACTGCAAGCATCGACGTCAACGCCTAACCCCAACCATCATCCAAGATACTACCTGGAAATCAAGCCACCAGAAGATTCAATCCTTGTCAGCGTCACCAGCCATAGAACTTAGTTGCTCTCGCCATTGAACGAACTCCGGAGACAGAATATCTCCGTAGCCCGTCTCTTCCAACTTGTGCACCTCGATGTGAGCGGAGTGTTCCCGTTTCGCAATCCGCCACACACCCGGTGTCGTGATGGTTACCTTGAGCCCTATGATCGTGTTAGCTCCATGCCTTCTCCTTTCCCATTAGCAGCATCTGCTGGTGCAGACCAACATACATTCCAAAAAGCTTGCGGCGAAATTGATGCAGATGTTACCATCCCAGGTCGCTTTGCCTTTCCTCTTGACATCTTTCGGGATCGTCTGGGTTTCCAATTCTTGGATGCGTTCGAGAATGCCGCTCTTGCTGCGAAACCCCACGATGATCTTGGGCACACCGAGCAGAAAAGACTGCGCCCAGAATTTAAGCAGCTTTCGCTCGAACTTCATAACCCCATGATCGTTGGTGATCTCCTGGCTCGTCTTGAGCTCGACCCAATTGATCGGCTCGTCTTTGTTTGCTGGTTTCGCGTCCCACACTGATTTCATCTCAGCATTTCGGATCGTGTAACATGATGGGACGAATCTGACCTGCATCCACTTCTCCTCCGAGGATCATCTTCATCTTGCCGATGCCCGTCTTGACCACGCAGCAGTATTGCGCATGATTGTTGACGACTTGCGCCTCTCGACCCTCGATGTATTCGCGAGATGTCTCTCCCCACGGTCGGGGAATTAGAGATAGCGTCTCGAATTTATAGCCTTGGTCGGGGTCAGTCGCGATGACGGTCCATCTTCATTCATCGGATCATACCCCAGAAACTCATCAGGTCCTGGGACGGACCACCGTACGGCGACGGTTGAGCACGCTGCGACTGCCATTGCGCCAACTTAAAGGAATGGTTTTCCTCGACGAATCTAGACTGTCAGCGAAACCGGAAAGTTGGAACTTATCACCAGGCCCGAGCTACTGACATTGTGCCCTGCATTTGCCATCTGGTCAGCCACTAGGAGGGACATTTTGCAGCTGCGACTCGCGCACTTGAAACAAGGTGGCTTTCATCTCGAAGCTACGATCCAGTGAGAACAGTACCAGCATCAAAAACGGGTGAGACGGACCTTCCAGAGGTATCAAACGGAGTGATGAGAATCTGCACGTGATAAGCTACGGTCTGAGCCAGTTCCGTCCTGTGTTGGCTCACTTTGGTCATCATGCCTCGCCAGGTAATAAAGTCTGCTACCGTCCGTACACCGGTTTCTTGCTCGAGTTGCATGATCGTCTTTAGTAAGCTATCAAGGTGATCATCGGCGGTGTCATCGAGCTTCTGGAATTGCTCAAAACCATCGGACAGGCTGGCACCCAGTCGAGGTGGGTAATAGTATCGCAAGGAAGAGTCATCAGGGTGATATTCATGGTTATCGTCATATGAGAAGCATGCGATCTCCTAGTAGAGCCAGCATAGGTATCAGCGCATGCGGACTCTCGCTGACTAAATCGGATGTTCTGTACTTGGGGACGCCGAATTGCAGCGCTGGACCCTGCAAACCGCGATTTTGGTTGAAGGGCGAAAGCCATCGTGGCCATTGCTTGCGCTTGAGCTGATCGAACGGATGCCATGCGAACAATTGGTGAACATTGACTGCTGCCAAAACAAGCCCCCCTCAACGTCGAAGTCGAAGAACTTTAGGTATGAGGGGCGGATGACTAATTGCTTACCGCATTTCCATGGCCAGAATTTCATCGAACATCGTAACCTTGAGGCCCCCTCGGGCGCCTGCGCCTTGCATGCGTGGCGTTTTGGGTTGCATGTTCCTTGCAGGGACCCGAACGTTGTTGATTGGCCTGTCACCCGGCTGCCGGAGTCCACTTGTTTGTCGAACATCGTCATCTCCCTCTGGTCTACCACTTCGCCTGGCGGTCCACTGCGGCCAAAATCTCGTCGAGCATCGGTCCTATATGGGCCCCGTTGTGTCACACGTAGAGGCCGCCTACTAGAGCAGAGAAACGGCGACACTGCATTACTTGCCTGTTCTAAGTGCTTCTACAGGTTCATCATAATCATCCACCACTACGTCGTCATCTCCCATCATCACCATCCTTCTCGCTCCGCAAAATTCTACCACCCTAGCTACGACCACGGACCTCTCCATACCAGTCTCACATCATCTGCTTTACTCCTCTCTCTCACATCGACATGTCAACATACTGGACGCGTGGCGTGGCTCGTGCCAACTCCCGCCCAAATCCCTGGGAACAGATGCCGCTGAGCAAACGGCCGGTCCGCGTCCACGGCTCAGCCACCAGCTCGGCGTCGACCACCATCCAGGATAACCCCGAAGAGATCGTCGTGCGCGATGAGAACGGTCGGTATCAGTTTGAGGTGCCGGGCATCCCGCTTGCCCAGCGTACCTTGACGCAGAAGGAGAGTAAGTATCATCTACTTGGCTATATATCTCATGTTACACAATTGCCTCACTGCATAGTTGTTGTTGGGTCTTAAAATATCACGTGCCTGGACATTTGGGCGGATATGTGCTTAACGCAGACAGAGTTTATACTGATCCAGCTTATTTACAAACTGTAGGGGAAACAGAACGTCTGGCTGAAGCAATCAAGTATCATCTCAAGAATCGGAATCGCCATCCGAGCGACCCCGCTGGTATGTGCATTGATCTCTTGAGGGACACGGTTCACTTAAGCTGATCACGAACAGAGCTGGTTGCGGCCGTGCAGCAGAGCCTGCGCGAAACAGCTGCCACGCTGAAGGAAGACGATTGGATGTACGAAGCTGAAGAAGAGAGCTAAGGGATCCAATATGCAGCATAGCGTCGCATTAAAGGGGTAGTTTCATGCTCATCAGTTTCGGTAAACACGCTTTAAGGCTATACGATCTGATACCCATAATAAGTTCGTGAAAATCTGGAACGTTTAATCCACGTCAACGGCAGGTGGTGCGGTGGCCTCAATCTTCTGCAGATTCGCTGGGGCAGTGCTCGGCGGCCCACCGCCGAATAGACTGCCCATCATGTCGAAGAGAGGATTCGTGGGTCGACGGATGGTGATGCCAAAGTACATTTCTCCAATGCGATCCAGTGCCTAGATGTGTAAATCGGAGTGTGTTCGACATTTGCTAGAAAGAGTCACTGGTTGCTCACCTCGTCCCAGGCCTCGACTTCTTTCAAATGAACGGCGTAGTGCTTTCGGAGCTGCCGAAACGAGTCGGCTTTGCCTCGCTGGACCGCCACGAGCAAGAGGCTCAAGAAATTGAGGAGAGGAATGCTCGGGAATATCGAAAGGGGAATACTGGGCACCCCGACATCTTGACGGCCGAGGCCCGACTTCGCTTGCGCGAGGCGATCGGTGTAGATCTGCAACGACCGGGAAGCGTCGCGGACGTTGCCCACTAGCAGATAGGGTAAAACCGCTCGTGCCACATACAGTGGCGCGGTATGTGCTTCATCTTCCGTGTACCAGTCGTATTCCAGGTTCGCCAGATGTTCGGGAGATGCGTTAGTGCCCATCACCAGGTGGCGTTCAGCCTCGTAGGGCTCCTGCTCTGCTCATTACTGAGTCATGATTGTTCCATGGGCATGCTATGACGTGCAAATACCTTCGGCGTACATCTCTCCAACCGCCTCGTGCAGATCAGGATCTCCCGCTGGGAACTCGCCCGTCTTCGTGGACCATCTGAAGCCCATCAGCCTTCATCCATTGACGATAGCTGTTGTTATCAAGCGTACACGATCATCTCGTCGCCAACCCGCTTCCAGCTGGGTTCCTCTGGCGGAAATAATCGAAGCAGTGAAATGAGTTTTCCTAGTCATGCCATTAACCCTGGAACATGCGAAAATTATACAGACATAAATACCCTTGTTTGAATTATCCGGCTTCAGCTCGGCTTGCTCAAAGATGTTGACGAGGAATCGGCAGAGATCCCCTCCGCTGCCATATTGCTCCGCCTTCAATAACGCTTGCGCACCCGAATACAGCGTGTCGATGGCTGCATCCCAGTTTTTCTGCTTCACATAGCGAGATGCCACCACACGCAATTGTTGATGCGCCTCGTAGTATTGTCCCTCTTGGATTCTGTCCCAACATCAACGCCGGATCTAGTTCGGGATACATATACAAATTTACCTTTCTTGCAATCGAGAAATCGTCTTCTGGATCTTGGAGCTCATCTTACTGGCCAGTTATCGAATTGCAAATATGTAGTAAATAAATCAGGTGAGGCGCAACAAAAGCCGATGAATGGCTTCCAAGCTAGAGGTGGTTCACAACTGACATCAGTCGCCGTGGCGCAATCTGTGGCGCGTGCGTGTGGCGCAACTTCTGAGACGTCGGGAAAACGTCGGCCCGAAGGAATTGGTGATTGGACCAAATCTCCCCAGGGGCCAACGAGAGAACTTCCCCGTCAGCAACTTTTCACCACCTCACCTCTTCACATCTGTCCATTCATTTATCGGCCTCCCTACCGACATCAATCGTTTCTTCTTTTTGCACCGACTGACAACCCCTATATTCCCACACTCACTTGATGTGTCAGTGCAGAGCTTGATAGACAATACCCGGCTTCGTGCCACGTAACGACGAATCCACTGGCTGTTCGCTTGGCCGCGCAAAAAACCACCAGTCCGTGATCGGAGCACCCACCCTCAACATGGCCGAGGACAAGAAGAGAGACGATTATGAAGCCGAGGACTCCCATCTCATGCGGGAGACGAAAGAGTTCGATTCGCCTTCGCCCGTCAAGCCTTCCCATGTCCCCATGTCCTACACGAGCAGCCCCATCTTTGCCATTCTCAGTTACTGTGGATCGTCGATATTGATGACCGTCACGAACAAATATGTTCTCAAGGATAAGAATTTCAATTTGAACTTCTTCCTGCTCTGCGTGCAGGTAGGTCATAGTGAGGGATCGGTCCGAAGGGGCGGGCTAACACTCGATAGTCGATTGTCTGCGTTGTCGCCATTCAGACATGCAAATCCCTGGGCATCATCAATTATCGCGACTTTAAGTCGGACGAGGCGAAGAAATGTATGATTCGCGTGTGGCTTTTCGTGCTGGTGTCCGTTATTGATGTCGGTAGGGTTTCCCATCTCGATCCTGCTCATCGGCATGATCTACACGAGCACCAAGGCGCTACAGTTCCTGTCGATTCCCGTCTACACCATCTTCAAGAATCTGACCATCATCTTGATCGCCTATGGTGAGGTACTGTGGTTTGGAGGCTCGGTCTCGGGCATGGCCCTCTTCTCGTTTGGACTCATGGTCTTCAGCTCGGTCATTGCGGCCTGGGCGGACATTCAGCATGCGCTACAGTCTCACGGGCACTCGAGTGATGAGGCCTCGGCGAAGATCTCAACACTCAATGCCGGCTACATCTGGATGCTGGTCAACTGCCTGTGTAGCGCCGCTTACGTGTTGGGCATGCGGAAGCGAATCAAGCTGACCAACTTCAAGGATTACGATAGTGAGTTGCTCATCCACGGTGGTATATGTTGGGTGTAGCTGACCATCACCAGCCATGTTCTACAACAACCTGCTCTCCATTCCGATCTTGGTTGCGTGTTCGGCCTTCCTCGAGGACTGGTCGTCAGAGAACGTCAACAAAAACTTCCCACCCTTGATGAGGAACCAACTCATGCTCGCCATGATCTTCTCCGGCCTGTCCTCGGTCTTCATCTCCTACACGTCCGCCTGGTGCGTGCGAGTTGCGACCTCGACGACGTACTCCATGGTCGGAGCATTGAACAAACTCCCCATCGCCATCAGCGGGCTCGTCTTCTTTGACGCCCCCGTCACCTTCCCCAGCGTCTCGGCCATCGCGGTAGGCTTCGTGAGTGGTCTAGTCTACGCCCTGGCCAAGATCAAAGAGTCGGCGAAACCGAAGACCATCCTGCCCACGACCAATCAGGGGATGAGCGCCAGCAGTCAAAGCATGCGGGATGGACTGAAGTCGTGAAAAGTGGTGGTCGTTGGTGGAGGCTGAGAGGGGGTGGCGGAGTGGCCGAGATCTAGGGTTTTTGCTTCATTGTTCGATACAGTAGGGAAACGGCGTCTGATTGGGGTGTTGTTTTTTTACATCAAATGAAGCCACGTTGCACATTACCGGCGCTATCTTCGGATAGATGGCTTGACATAATTCGTTCTTGCTGTATTGGACTTTTGATTTCAGTGCCGTTATTTCATGCGTAATCGGAGTTATAAAGCGTCTAGAACTTCTGTACGCTGTACGCGACCTTTTTAATCTGTAGACAGCGAACCGACTACACGTCATAGGTCATGCAACTTATAAAAAGGAGTTGCACTATATCGGACGTCAATGGTTTACGAGTCGACATTAGAGGGTCCATCGCTTCTTGAAATTCTACCAATGCTCCTTCCCATTCGCAACCCACAGGACCTGTGACTTTTTGCTATTAAACGGGCAAAAGGTGCACAATCTACGAGTTCATCTCGCGTTTTTCAATATCATCGACGCGAGTGGGAAGGAAGCTTCGTCAGCAATGTCAGACTATTCAAGCAGGAGACCACTGTCATCGTATGGTCGATGAAATCGAAGGGGACTCTCTTCTATCATACTGGCGACGCAGCAAACACCACGACACTCAACCCGTTGTCGCCGGTAGTAGATTTCGTTTCGACGGTACGTGACTGCACTCTGAAAACTCATCCGTCTTTATGTCTACTTCTAGAGCTCTAGTCCCACCCCGGTCCGTGCTCTTTATTTTGGCCATGATCTAGTTCCACTGACATATTCATCGACCTTACAGACATCATGTCTGCTTCGACGTCAAGTTCGTCATCATAGTAAGTGTACTGCATTAGAACTCTACCAGTCATCCCCTACAATGACTCACCGGCCATCAGCCTCTCATTCATGCAAGGTTTTCTTCTCGGCCAAATTTCTATCGTGCTCTTGCTCGGAGCATTCATCAAATTCTTCATCTTCGGCGACGCACCCTCCGTAGAAGCTACGGCATCAGCACGCCGTCAACGATCCTTCTCTGGAAATTCCTCTAGTCTGGCCTGGTTATCATCTACTTCTTCGAAGCAAATCTCTCCTAAGAAGCGTTCGTCTCCATCGTCCTCACACATTCTCCGGCAACCACTTCCACTAGCGACATCGACCATTCTGGAAAAGACGTACTACAACGTCAAGTCCCACCTCCCCGAGAGCGTCGACTGGTTCAATGTGTTATTCGCGCAGACCATTGCGCAATTCCGAAGTGACGCGCAACACGATAACGCCATCTTGACGAGTCTGAATGCCATCTTCAATGGGCCTCAGAAACCGGATTTCTTGGACGAGATTAAGATCACCGAGTTATCTCTCGGTGAAGACTTTCCTATCTTCAGCAACTGCAGGGTCATTCCCGTTGAAGAAGATGGTGGAGGAGCGCCTGATGGAGCAGGAGGGGGAGGGCGATTGCAAGCCCGAATGGACGTCGACTTGAGCGATGCTATCACCCTCGGCGTGGAAACGAAGCTGGTGCTCAACTATCCTCGACCGGTGGTGGCGGTGTTACCGGTGGCTTTGACGGTCTCTGTGGTTCGATTTACCGGCACGGTAGGCTTCCCATCTACAACCCAACTTTGGCCCCCCCCCTGCTCCTTTCCATAAACATCAAGTCCCCAGAATATCAATTGACTAGTGTAGCTATCCATCTCATTCATTCCCTCTTCACCACCCGCCCCATCACCAACGACGCTAGCCTTTTCCTTTTCAGACGATTATCGACTCGAACTGGCTACGCATTCATTGGTCGGATCGAGAAGTCGACTTCAAGATGTGCCGAAGATCGCTCAGATCATTGAAGCAAGGTTACATGCGTGGTTTGACGAACGATGTGTTGAGCCGAGGTTTCAACAGATTGTGCTGCCGAGCTTGTGGCCCAGAAAGAAAAACACAAGGGGTGGGGAGCAAGAGGCAGAAGAGAAGGAAGAAGAGGGGGATGTAAGAAATGGCCAAGTTGATGGTATGGGTGTGAAACCGGCGTTGGACGGTAATGTGAGAGAACATGGACCGATAGCAAGGGAGAGGAGCGGATTCGATGTCGACGAACAGCCAAGAAGAAGAGCCAGGGGCGAGCAGTCAAGATATCAAATGCCCGGATCAATGCCAGGCCTGGCAGTAGCATAAAGACACATTAGGTTTACCCCACTCTGGCGACTCCGGCTAGTTCATTCGATTAAAGAATCGGTCATCATGTTAGGATGATATCAAGACGATGCAAGACAACCCGGCAATGCATCGATGATGGGGAAAGCCGAATCAACTGCTTACTGAAAGTGGAGAAACGTAATACAAATCATGCTATGTACGAAGTTGGGTAGCACAAGTCTCCGCCACTTCCCGTACGCTCACCCGGCAAATTTTGTATGGCGAAGCGTACAGCAAGTGGCGGAGACTTCTGCTACCCGACTTCGTACCTGGTTCTGTCTAGTTGTCCTCGAGATTGCCATGTTCTGGATCTCTCCAAGTCAATCCTGGGAAGGTGCCAGGACCTAACCATACCAGACGACTACGTTAAGTGGTCTCGACGTGGCCTGGTTTTCGAGTAGTGCCAATACGAGTACGTTCATGTTAGAAGGCCCGTCAAGGGAAAGCTCCCAAACCACATATGTACGTGTTAACCGCTCAATCTATGTTACTTGACTGATGTAAATCTATTGCAACACAATAGGTGTGCAAAACAGGATCTTGATGCCGATGCAATGGACAAAGGAAAAGAATACGTATTTCTAAAACGACACGGTACTCTGAACAAGACAGTCTGGGAAAGAATCAGGAGAAGACCAAGCAAAGCAAAATCCAATCAAGCGATCTCGGGACGATACTCTTTGACTGTCACCTTGCCGCGGCGGCGGCGGCTCGGTTCATTTCCAATTCCCTGCGCCTTCTATGCAGTTGCGGTGCAAGGAGCGCCGATGCTAGTCGACCCATCACTCGCCTTTATCCTCCGATCAGGACCATAGAACAACCACAGGGCCCGATATGGGACCTGGACGGATGTTGTTACGCGCCTGGTTCCCATGCATGGAGTATCGGCTATATTCTCCTCATAGTGCTGAAAGACACGATAAGCTTTCGTGGGGCTATTGTTATTGTTGGTGGGGGCGATGTAGACAGGACGATTCAGGGCGCCATGACCAGCTGGGCGTTTAGGCAGGGGTACGAGTTGTTCTACACCCTGCCAGAGGATCGGCCGGTCTTGTTGACTTCCCTGCTGCTGCTCGGCCTGGCCGAGGACTTTTCGAGCCATTTGAAGCATCGAATTTTGTTGTTGGGGTGGAGAAGTCGGCGGGACGTAGAAGACGTGCTGGATGTTTTGGGACTGGGTGTTGGACGTCGATTCTCCTGAACCACCCCATAACTCTCCGCCGATCTGAGCTCCTAGGCTGCCTCGAGGTGCCTTAAGCACGTCCGCTGCCGTAAGTGGCCTCGGTTGACTGTTCCCGCTGTTCTGACCGAGGACCTCGCCGTAGTTGTACAGCTTCAGGGATGATCCAGCTGTGTGCTCGACCCAGCGGAATTCATTGTATGGGACCCCTGGCACCGGCGACTTGCCCTTCGCGGGCAAGGCCTTACACTTGAATGTGATGGGTCCGTCGCTCACGATGGCCGCTTGAAATTGGTCGCCTTTAGCAGGCTGGGGCAAGTTGGCTAAAGTGACACCGTCCAAGTAAGTCTACGTTTGGGGATCTTGTTGGCCACCAAGACGGCGAGTCCAGGTGTGCCTATGATGGGGTCACTTACGAGGAATTTTGGGCATGGGCGAGCATTGCGGAAGGGTATTCGAAAGCTGTCGTGGCCCTAGAACGGCCGCTTCGGAAAGAGATAGCAGGAGAGATGAACTAAAGAGGAAGCTAGTGGCAAGATGCTGCCCGCTCTTCAGAACAGAAAAGACCATAGTGGGTAAGTGAAAGTCACAGAGAAGCTGTGAAGCTTAGGATGACTTGAATGAGACCGTTCGATTCCGCCAGGAGGACAAGACCAATGCTTGATGATCTTCGTGGCAGCGGTTGATAGAGAAGAACTCGGAACTCCATCTGGACCCGGCGTCCGAAGCTCCATCTTTATAGTCGTCCAAGGATATGGGATATTGCTTGCTTTGCTTTGCGTATTAGCTTGCTCGCCCCAATGATCCTATTCTGGCTGGTGCCACTGGTATCCGATGAGTGCATTACACGGACACGATCTTCATCGGCGCCCGGACCGTATACTGTCGCAAGATACGATGGTTTCTGTATATCAACACGATCTACATACACTAAAAGCTTGAGGAAATTCCTTGCGAATGCCAAAACAAATGGAGGTGCTCAGCAGTAACCGCCAAAAGTCATCATCGTCCTCACGATGAAGAACGCCTTGACCTTCATCGCAATGACGATGTTGATTACTTTCATCTCCATTGATCACACCCACGATGAAGACTAGCTTGATCCCCATGCTAATGACGACGGTGATGACTGCTTAGCAGTAGCGCTTACTGCTAAGCACCTCAATTTGTTTTGTCACCCGCGTGACTCCATCGCCGGTCATGGTATACGAGATGGTTTGACAATGTCATCTCGCCTCGATCCAGCTGGGCTCGGTGTCCAGTTGTCCGGTATACGCAGTATCACCATGGTCCAGTGGAACGAAGTCGTTCGCAATTACATACTCGATTAGACAACACGATTGACGAGTGGGGCACAATCGTCAAGCCTGCTGCTGGTCAACACCGAATCAGGCATCAGATCAGGTTATGAGTGCTTTCATCAACCACTCAATGTTCCTTCATGTACGTAGTAGATAGATACGATGGTCCTAATGTTGTACTATCCAGATATCTATTGCCATCAGGTGTCTCCATCAGAATTTTGAGTACTCTGTAGTGAATTGTACTCGACATCTGTCAACAACTTCGGTGATGTCGAACATGATTCGGTGTTGGAGTCTAGCGCGCTTAGGGCGCTTGCATCTAAGCCTGATCTCCCACCGCTCAAAGTCCGGTACTCCCTCACCACCATAACCAATGCATGTTGCGAGCGACTGTCCGGTTGCGCAGCCGCGCAGCAATGACCACCTCCACCCATTCCCATCCTCTCATCACCATCATTGGCGCCACCGGGACCGGTAAATCCGAGGTGCGTCCTCACTGATTCTCCCCTCGACGCCTCAACTCACCACCGCAAGACAGCTAGCTGTCGCCTTAGCGCAGCGCTTCAACGGCGAAGTGATCAATGGCGATGCCATGCAACTATACGATGGACTACCCATCATCACGAACAAAATAAAACCACACGAAAGACAAAAAGTTCCGCATCATTTACTGGGATGCGTAGGCCTGGATGAGCCGCCCTGGACGGCGGCGCAATATACTAGGGAAGCACGTCGTGTTGTACGCCCATGCAATTTCACCGAAAATGGCTTTTAAGAGGCTTTAGTAATGGCGGCCACCAGATGCAAGAGATCCGTTCCCGAGGACGTCTACCTATCTTAGTGGGCGGCACGCACTACTACATCCAGTCGCTATTGTTCAACGATGCCGAAGCGTCGGAAAGAAACTCGTCGTTTGTTGCGGGAAAGCCAGAAGAAGACTTGACTCGGGAACAGCTAGATAGGAGATTTCCCATATTGAAGGCTTCCACGGAGGAGATGTTGGCTCAATTGAAAGAAGTCGACCCCGTCATGGCCAGTCGATGGCATCCTCGTGACCGTCGAAGACTGCAGAGGTCATTGGAGATATACCTCGTTACGGGGCGTCGTGCTTCGGACTTGTATAATGCACAGCGAAATGGCAACTCAAACCAAGAAGAAGAACCCGGCGGTACTAAGATTGCTGACACGGACCCCTCAACCCCAAACAATGACGGGAATGAGGAAGCGGCAGATCAGCTTCTAGGCATCTCTCGCCGACGAACAGAACATCCACCAAGCCTGATTCTATGGATTCACGTCCCCCAATCCACTCTCAACCCGCGCCTCGATAAGCGTGTTGAAAATATGGTTCAAGACGGGCTCCTCTCCGAAGTCAAGTCTCTCGATGAATACTTCCATACCGAACAATCCAAAGGCAGGACGATCAAGCGTGACACCGGTATCTGGGTATCCATCGGCTTCAAAGAATTCGCATCCTACCTTTCCGCTTGCAGAACCAACAAAAATAACCACGAGGTTGGGTCCGCCGAGTTAGAAACCCTCAAACAATCCACCATTGAACGCATCCAGATCGCAACACGACAATACGCCAAACGACAGATTCGCTGGATCCGGATTAAACTGCTACATGCTCTAGCGGCGACCAAAATGACAGATCATCTCTTCGTGGTGGATGGGAATGATACCGCGAAATGGCACGAGAACGTGGTGCAGCCGAGCGAGAAGATCGTCGAGAGTTATCTCGCTGGTGTCGAGCTGCTGAAAGCAACCGATGTGTACGCGGGTGCTGAGGAGTTGCTCAATCCCAAGAGGGATGTCGATCTGAGTTTGAATCCGGAGAAGTGGGTCCGTAGGGAATGTGAGTTGTGCGGAACGACGACGGTCACGGAGGAGGATTGGGAGAGGCATGTGAGAAGTAAAGGCCATCGAAAGGCGGGGAAATGGAAGAAGAAAAGGGACGGGGGGCAGCAGAGGGAGGTTGAAGGAGTTGCATGATCTCCTCTTCCGGATGGTCTGACTTCACTTATATCTTGGGATGTTAAAGGATTCAACGTTCTTGGTTACCGGTATGGCTAGGCCTTCGTCAGTATACAATGTGGACACAGGAGCATAAAATTGCAATATTCGGTCGAAGTCCTTTTAATACTCCATCCATTGACGCCTAAACATATACCAGGATTACGCTACAGACATACAAGAAAATATAGTAGAAATGGGTATGACCAAGCACCAACGCTTCGCATACCTCCGTCGACAGCGATTAGAACTACCGTTAGTTGAGAACAATACCGATAACAAGATCCCATACCAATAGACACATGACAATAGATAGTGAGACAGACAAAGGAGATAAGACAATTAACTTGAACCAAAACAGAATAGATTACTGAAACTTCTTCCCCCGCTTGTAGATGACACCATGCGAGATAAGCAAATACTTCTTGAACAAATCCTCAGCGAAGTCGTCGAACTTCTGATACTCGGCCCCGAGACGGTACGCAGCAGCGATACCGCTCACACAGGCCATTTCATGCATATTCTAAATCAACCACCATCAGCACACTTAACCCAACACATCGAAAGACGACAGGAATGGATTAAAACATACGACTAGTGTCCACGCGCCCGCAAAATACGTATGATTCTTTCCATTCAAGAACATCATTCCCGGCACGACTCTTACATAATGCTGCCAGCGATGACCGAGCTGATGCCACCACTTCGTCTCAATGATCTTATCCTTATCGATCTCATCGATAGTCCATAGATCCCGATTCGTCTTATCGAGAAAGATACTCTGGAAGATATGATTCTCGTACGGGACGGGGGGGATCTCCTGGCCATGATCCATGCGGAATTGATGTTGGTAGTTAGTGCAATCGAAGGACATTTCGATCTTCTGGGGTGCCTCGGGATACATCTTTGTGTAATACATCGGTCGAAATCCGCTGGCTTCGTTCTTGCTCCCGCCTTCGACTTCCCCTTTGGCGAAGGCGATGCGTTTCTCGTCGTCTTTGGTCTTGGGCGAGGCGCATAAGTCGGGGTTGAAGTGCGTTTCATAGTGTTTTTGGAAATATGCGCTGTCGGAGTGCGTGATCGTGATGTCGTCGAAGAAACGAGCGCCCCCCAGGACGAACTTCTCTCGCCATGTGGCCGTCTTGCCGAGGAGCTTCTTGGCGTCGTCGGCGAGCATGGCGAGGACCATCTCGTCGAAGGTTTCGGTCGTCGCGGGCGGACCGGTGTGGGCACCCCCGCCGAGTCCGTCGTTCTGACTCGGGTCGAAGGGTCGAGTCTGCAATACGATGCCCTTGTCGCCCCGGCTGAGCACAGCGCTGACATCGGTGCTCAGTCGGATGTCGACACCCTTGGAACGGAGATCGGCCACCCAGTCGGCGTAGAAGTTGTGGAGGTTCGGGAAGGTGACCATCTGAGGAAGATTGGGGAGGAGCGTTTGAGGGTCGTAGTTCCAGAGAGCCATGTTGGGGTCGTGGAACAGTCGCTCGAGCACGGCGCAGCACACATTGGGCGTTTGATTACCTGAGATTATCAATACAAGGTTGCGACGTGAAGGGAGAGTATACATACCGGTACCCAAGAAGAGGGCAATCAGAGGCAATACCATCTTGTCGCCAAAGTCCTTGTTGAAGAAGAACATCTTCAACATGACCCGGATGGGCACAATGCCCAGCACCGGCATCATGTACTTAATCAGTTTCAACACTCGGCCGAACTTCTTGATGTCGGCCTGATGCTGGTCCACCAGCTGAGTCGGAAACACGTTGGTCCAGAATTGGTCTTTCCCTTTTCCAAACGACACCTGCAGCTTGATGTCCTGCTCCTGATAGTTGTAGCGGTGGAAGAAGTTGAAAGTATGCTTAAACACCACCGACCCGCCCTGCACGCCATCGTTCATCCAGTTCGTGCCGTACTTGCTCTTGTCCAGTGGAATCGAGGTCGCCTGTCCTCCGGGGTAGCTCATCCGCTCGAGCACCGTCACTTTGAACTTTTCGGGGTGCTCTGCCAGCGTGGCTGCACAGGCCTGTTGTTGTTCTGTTAACCATGCGACGATCAATCGACGGACGATTGCCACCCACCATGCCTGCAGCCCCGGCTCCCACGATCACAACATGCTTCCTACCATTCTTGAGAAGTCGCTCCGACGACATGATGCCTTTCGAATTATATCAGGTCGAAGGTTAGATTGTGAAAGATCGAAACGAGTCCAAGTTCAATAAGCCTTCATCTGCTGTAAGAACACGGTGAAAGCGTTGGACCGGAACAGAAAAGCGATGCTCAACCGGACCTGATAAGCTGGTTGGACCACGGGCGCCACCAGCTGCGGTTGGCGCTCTTTAGGGAGGGTCTGCTCCGCTCGAATGATGACGTCCCCCGTCCCATTCCAACCCGCATCGAGATCTTGGTTGATCGGGAATCGGGGGAAGCGAGATCTCGATCAGATCCCGCTAAGCCAAATCCGGCCAAGCGCCAGCTCTCTTTCTTCGCCGCCAGCGTCATTGTGCACGGGAAGCTTGGTGATCACCGCGGAGGAGCAGTGACCTTTGGAAGCTGATTCGCTCAGCAATGCATAAAATGTTTTGTTTGTTCGTTTAGGAAGAAGAAAGATCGAGCTTGGACGACTTTCATGCATGATGGACCTGTGCCGCAGTCAGAGTGGAGTTCGTCAGTTGGTATAGGTCAGGAAAAAACTCGCTGAAGACGGCAATGGCACTGACTCACCCCAGAACGGAGATATCTTTGCTGTCCCCAGTCGTCCTAAGTCCCTCGTAGCTTGAGATTTTGTGATAAATGGCGTTCTTTACAGAGGATGAGTATTGAGCAGATAGTATGACACGCCTGGTGAAGAATGAGCACCGTTAAGTCTTCTCCTTTTCTCCATTGGTCGAGATCTTGGACTCGTGACTATTTCATTTATTTTCTGCATCCAAAGCAAGTCTGCGTTTCCGTTTTTGCCAGATAATATTATTGAAACCATGTGGTCATTTGTTGGTAGCTGTGGGTTCCATTGTAAGAATATGTCAAGAATAATTAGTGCTAGTATTGATATCACTTCAACCACTTAAAATAAAATATTACTAGTACAGAGGTACTTACATTCAGACGACCTCCTAACGGCCATCACTATATTCTCGTGCATGGTTGATGTGGTGGTGGCTTCGGGTTTGGAAGCAGCCAAATGATGAGACGCCTCGAAGTTTGTTGGTGGGGCCAGCCAGACGACACTCGACCAACCCCCATCGGTTTGTCTCGACCCACCTACTCCACTCGGGACATTTCAACACATGGAAGATACATTGTGATACAACAGATGCAAGGTACTTATTGACGGGCATATGTGCACCTCGATTCGCAAAACCTGCAAGACACGGAGTCATTCCTCAAGCTCCCCATACTGCACTTGTCGTGGACCCGGTACATACTAAGGATAAAGACGACATCTCAACCAATCAATCATTGGAGAAACTAAGGATCTTCGTCCTTCAGACGAAGATGCACTCCTCGGATGAAGATGATGAGCTTCGGCAGGCCATTGCATTATCTCTGGGGGAGGAATATCAACCCATGTCTGGTTCTCCGTCAACCGGTCGTCGCCCGTCGTCACAAGTCGGTAAGACTAGTGCAATCCCACGAAAGGATCCTGTAATCGTCGACCTCTGCGAAGATACAGATGCGTCAGACAACGAGCTCACAGACGTTCTTCCGGCCAAGCAGACGAGGCTGCCTGTCCCTCTTCCAATATCAACCGATCTCGATGGGCGTGATAAAATACAAGAGAAAGAACAGAGTCCATTTCTTGGGTCTGAAAAAACCAGCCATGGATCCTTCAAAAATGCTGGTTCCAGTTCGAAGTCGCTCTTCCAGACCCTGGACCGGAAGCAGATGGAAGAAGAGCGTCTGGCCAGACGAAAACGAAAGGCATCCGTATCTCCGCCGGGACTTCGTCGAAAGAAACTCGCATTTCGAGATTCGGACGTCCAATTCGTCGCCGAAAACAGAGCCACGATAGTGGGCAAGCCAGAGAAAAAACAGATTGAAGAGTCCGTGTTCCAGGTAGTTCCTACTAGCACTGGTCCCCTGCCCAGGCCATCGCCTTCTTCGACACCGGGATTTCAATATCCTCGAGGTGTTGTACGCAAGACCTGGGCGTTCGGATATGCGAGAGAGGAAGATATCAAGATCGAAGAAGTGCTGCAGAAAGACGACCTCAACATTGCCGTACTTAGTGCCTTCCAATGGGACGTGGAGTGGTTACTACATAAGCTAGATTTGAACAAGACGAAGATCATCTTTGTGATGCAGGCTAAAGACGAGGACACGGTATGTGTTTCGAGTAAGAAGTTAGCCGATTGATCGTATATGCTGATAGGCATGGAAATAGAAAACTCGATATAGGGCGGAGATTGCTGGGATGGGTAATCTGCGTCTCTGTTTCCCTTCGATGGCGGGAAATGTCAACTGCATGCATTCGAAGCTGCAGCTGCTGTTTCATCCGACCTACCTTCGAGTCGTGGTCCCATCTGCCAACCTGACCTCCTATGATTGGGGCGAGATGGGAGGTGTCATGGAGAATGTGAGTTTCTGACATCAATAGCAAAGAGAATTTAACTGATATATTTGCTGAAGATGGTCTTCTTAATTGACTTGCCACGCCTCAAGGAGGCAGACCAGCCGGTGGAGAAGGCCAAGGAGAATTTGACATTCTTTGGCCAAGAACTCATCTACTTCCTCGAGGCCATGGGCCTGGATGCGGATGTCATCAAGGGAGTGTTGCAGTTCGACTTTTCCGCCACCGATGGGCTGGCCTTCGTGCACTCCATGTAAGTTTGCGCCTGAGCTTTGCCAGCCCTCTCTCCTTTTGCCTCTACTTGTTTCACAATGGTGATGAGACTTAGCTCATTGTTCATGCAGCGGCGGTGCACATGGTGGAGAGGCCTGGAGACGGACGGGCTACTGTGGCTTGGGACGTGCAGTCCAACGACTGGGATTGGTGTGCCAAGATCCTCTCATGATCGATTTCGTGGTGAGTGCTGCAAGCTGCAGGTCCACCGCTTCGGTACACCTGGTTGTGATTGTGTCTGGGCTATTCTGTTAATGCTGGTCTAGACATCCTCCGTCGGTTCGCTGAAGTTCCAATTTCTATATGCCATCTACCTTGCCGCTCAAGGTCAGTTTTATTTATTACTCGACAGAAGTATAGCACCACACAATAAGCGGCCCCACCTCTCCCGTCGTCGAAACGGAAGAGGGCCGGTTACTGTGCGGTGGGATACTTCTATCACCTCTTGATGGCTACTTCAACTCACTCTCATTCCTACTAACTGAACCTAGGCGATGATGGCCTCAAGGAGTACGACATACGGACTACGCCTCGGCCAAATGCACGCAAGAAGGAAGCCATCGCCGCTCGGGACCAACTCGTGCAGGAAGAGAAGAGCCTGGCTAAAATCGTCAAAGAGGGATTCCGCATCTTCTTCCCCACGAACGATACCGTAGTCGGGAGCAAGGGCGGTCCTGGTGTGAGTGACTCTCGTCTGCTTGATTTCACGTCAACCCGCTCCCGGGATTACCTAGGGGCATCAGCTTATTCCTAGATAGTCCGGAGGTACCATCTGCCTCCAGTCGAGGTGGTACGACGCTGACACCTTCCCTCGGGAACTCTTTCGGGACTGCCGGAGCCGCCGTCCTGGGATGCTTATGCACAATAAGGTCAGTGTTCAGGTACCCGTTCGTTAAACATTAAGCTTGCAGCTAATGGCATTAAGCTGCTCTATGCGAGACCTCGACAGTCGGGTTCATCGGTCAGTGTTAATCAAGCTCCATGCTGGGCCTACGTCGGTAGCGGCAACCTGTCCGAAAGCGCTTGGTGCGTGACGAGCTCTCTTCCCCACTACAAACCCGTGCCGAACCGCTCCACTGACACTTTATGCCTTCTAGGGGTCGTTTGGTCAAAGACACCAGCACCAAACAACCGAAAATGAACTGCCGGAACTGGGAATGCGGCGTCATTGTTCGGGCCAACTCGCGAGGAACTTACTCCGGCCTCGAGCCTTTCGCCGGACACGTCCCGGTCCCTATGGAACATCCAGGCGAGCAGTATGGATCCCGGAGACCGTGGTTCTACTCCTCGGCCGACAGCTAGCATCTTCGAAGACTTACCCAACACACTCATTGCATACCATTTGCTTGATCTGGCTGACGTCACGCTCCCAACCCGGAACTCAATTGCTCCATCCTGGACGTCTCATGCACGACGCACATATTCCATCAAACTCAACATCGATATCTCCCTTTGTGGCCCCCCCCAGACATGGCGGTCTGACCTGATCAGCATCCTTTCTGGGGCACCTTCTCCTCACGATCATCCCCACCTCCAGGCGACAGCTCATTGCTCATCCGGCGGTAGCTGCTGCGCCGTTCGCTCGGACCAGTCGGCTTTTGAAGCGGACGCGAAGACCTCACCGACTCTTTGGACCAATGGTGACGACCATGGAGAGCAGTTCAGCATGTCGATCTCCTCTGGCCGCACGACGTTCAACCGTGTCGTGCCGGTTTCAAGATTCTCCGCTTCGAGCGCGTGGGGAAACTCCCGCGTCGATGACTTCCCGAATACGCATCGATCCGCTCGTTTGTAGAGCTTACCGTCCGTCCGAACCGGCCCTCGATGCGACCTGGATGCGCCTCGCCTGCCTCGTCGCTCGATTCGCTGACGAGGAACCGACAAAGGGACGCATGACCTGGGTCATGACCTGGCATGGCGTCCTCCAAGTGCATCAGATGCAATGCATTCCCTCATCACGACGCGCCTCGACGGCCGCTCCGGTGTCGGTGGTCGGCGTCGGCGCCCAACCGCATCGCATCTGAGACCGGTCTCTTCCTCCGAGCCCGCCTCAGTTGACCGCCCCCATCTGCACGGGCATCGGCGGTTCAAACCTTGCGTGGGCGATCTGCATCCTTGGCGCATTTGCGCGGGTCTCAGCAGCACATTTCTCGTTCGCATGCGACATCCGTCTCAACGTTCTGTTCCCTTCTCGATGCAAGGTTGGGATGAAAGCCCGTCGCCTTCCCGGACTGACACGTGGTGGGCCTCGGCTCGTCCATCGTCAACTTCTTCCTCGAAGCTGTTCCGCGCAGGGTCTCTCCGCGCGCGTCAGCCCGAAATGACCAAAGCGAAATCGCAACGATCAGCTCCAGGCGGGCTCGTTCGGTGTTCGCTTCGTCCAGTCGGGTCTTTGGAGAGATTTGGCCTCCTACGATCTGAGACCGGGTTATCATCATCGTCCACTCCGTCTCCCGTTCCCTTGCCCGTCGTGGCGCGCACGCCCGGGCACGCCCGCCGAACCGGCCGAAGCCGGCTTGGGTGGATGCACACACGCCTCTCACGGCCACGTCTTCCTCTGCTCTAATGGTCACACTGCAGCTGTCATGTCCAGCACCGCGCGCACAGGCCGCCAGCCAGTACGAGTACTTCACGAGTACAGGACGGCATCGGGCCGGCCGTCGATTCATCTCGCTGCCTCACCGTAACGCCCCTTCGTTCGCCGCCTTTGGCCCCCTTCTCCTCTTTTCGATGCCAGTGCGCCCGGCCACCCAGCTGTGACCCGTGACAGGCAGCAGGAGGCAGCAACAGGAGGAAGAGGAAGAGGCGTCGTCCAAGGATCCGAGCGGACTAGGATCCGATGAGCGCGTCGCATCGGCCGAAGCACGCCGGCGCTGGCGGGCCAGCGCCGGCGCGCGCCATCGTCGTCGCGGCAGCGGTGGTCAGATCTAGAATAGGCAAGCGGACCAATTTCTTTCGCACACCACTTCCTCACGTTATGGGAATCGCTTCCTTCAAGAGCCGGGGTCAACAACCGCATACAATATAGTCCGAAATGATGGTGCTCTATATTATCCTGGTACGAGAAGTCTTTCTACTACGAGGGGAGGATCGAATCCAACTCCCTCCTCCCTGTCTCGATGATGAAAGACAATCCCCGCTCCTCGGGTTGAACACGTGCCTCAGCCGCCGACCCGCGCGGCGTGGCATTTTTTGCCGTCATCGCGCTGGCTCGGCCGCGCGCCAATGGCGGCGCAGGGAGGCACACGGCGAGCGGGAAAAATAGGTTCTGCCATGGTCACACAAGACCACGCTCTGGGGTCAAAACAAATGGCGACCAGGCGCGGGAGAGGAGCGAGTCTCTTTGCGATTCCCACGACGCTGGATGAGTTTAGGGACGGCCCTGGTCCCACGAGCACGGGCATGGGATGGGTGGGTCTCCTGAAGCCATATGGAGGTGGGTACGCGTCCAGTACGGTCTCCTGCGAGCTCCGACGCTGCTTCTCGTCCGGCTGAATCACGTCGCGAACGAGTACGACGACAGAAGTCGCGAGGTTGGTCGTGGTGAAGGTGGTTGGAGGCCCCGGCAGGGGCCGAAAGTTTTAGTCAAGACCTTTGCCAATCACGGACGAGCAGGGTCGCATGACGACCACCAGGCAGGGCCTTGTCCATTTTCATCATGTCAGCGCACGGCCTACTCCGTGCACCTCTCGACATCATCACCGTTAGCATCATGATCCCTGAATGAAGCCTCAGTATGGATCCGTATCAGGATGATAGATATCAACCATCTCTAGACCGGAGCGCCTAGAGGGAATACTGTACGTTGGGGCCATCGCTCCGAGTGTCTGACCACGCACTGATCTTCACATTGGCACCGGGAGAACATGAACGAGGAGCTGGACCGGCAAATGAGACATCCAAGCGTCTTTTCTCGTGCTCGTCGGTCATCGATATCTCCCGGTGGCTGGTCTAGGCACCGTCACATCGGACCGAACGCCTCGTGGATAGGGAAAAGCAAGCCATCCAAAAGGACTCCAATCTGCACACCATTGATGGAGAGGCCACCCAACGCGCGATAGAGAGACAGGACAGGTGCTGTGCGACCACCGCAACTTCGTGTAACCACCGGATCATTATGGATGATCAAAGTACCGTGCCGGTGCCCCGGCCGCCCTCGAGACGACAAGTCCACTTCGCATCCCGATGATCGCCGTAGGCTGCCGTGTTGCAGTCGCCTGTCCGTTGCTGGGATATGGGGCATGGCCATGGGGTCATGGCCACCGGAGTGGGAGAGAACATTTTCCTCTCGTCTCGAGGGTGGCATGGGTCAGCGAAGCTGCTCCCCTGCTTGCTTGCCTAGCTTGCCCCCCATAGCGAGCATCAGAGCCCAATCATGTTGCGTCGAACCCGTGGCTTGTAATCATCATTCAGATATATTCTATATTTCTCTGACTACACATCGACACCTCTCCACCACTCATCCAGTCCTCGCCAGTTTCGAGCGCTTGTATCGGCCCGTTTTTCGAGGTGTCGTTGCTGATGCCGAGGTCAACCCGGCAACCTCTCTTCGTGGCGCAACCTCGCCCTTTTTCACCTTCCGCCAGCAACTCCCAAATCCGTCTATCAACGACGGTCTGACCCGGACCTTCTCTATCAATATCAAACTTTACAGAAATACTGGTCTCCGACGTCGACTATCCCCTTAGCAGCCTCAGGAACCATCAGAGTACACTTTCATCACCGATACAAGACGTCAAAGAGCATCTATCAGTGCAGGTACTATTCGTCGTAGTACCTAGGGTTTCTTGGCTTTCTAGGGTTTTTCTCTTCGTGGGGGGTTTTCACTACTGTGCGCTATCGGCGTGGCCGGTCTCTCGCATCGTCCGGGTATCAAACGCTATATCCTCCACTGGATCTCGGACGCCAGATACAGTCCTGTCACTGGGAAAAACTCCCAGATCTTCCCCCATCGGACCCCACCGGACGAACAGGCAGACGGACTGGACTTCGTTCCACTTCATCATCTGGTCCGCTCTTGCCGCCGGCCGCAGTCTGTCGTACTCACCGGCCCCCTGGACCATCCTCCTTTCCCCCCCCCCCTCCCCCCTCACGGTCTCCCACGACTCTTGGCCCCCTGTGTATTGCTTCTTTTTACTTAGTCTGCCGCCGGGATTCATCAGAGGAATTCCCCACTTCATCATCGTTGCTGGCTGGCGGGCTGCTGCTGTTCTGCTGGCCCGTCTTCTGGGGGGAGTGGTTTTTCTCGAAATTCCTGTGGCCCCACCCGTCTTCTGATACTACCACCACCAACCTCCTTCCCTCCCTCCACCTCCCTGACAATCCCCCTGGATAACCCGGCAAGACGGCGCAGACAGGTCAATCCCGGCCGCCTCTCACACCACCGCCCATTTCTGGTCAAGGGGGTGTCTTTGGTGCCCCATCTCTGACCGCCTTCGTCGTCGGCCCACCGCACTTCTTCCCCATCCCCAAGACTGGCACGCCAGGCCCGACCAGGAAGCGCGCCGGACCAGGGAAAGAGGAGGAACCCGAAGGCTCTTGTGGAGATGATGATGCGCCGCTTGGTGCTGCTAAGGAATACTGGGACTGGTCGTCCGTGCCCACTGCGCGCCCCCTCTTCATGTCCGCACGGTCGATCGCGCGCTCTGTAGGAACACAACAACTTAAACCTTAACCCGCCGTCGCTGAGGTTTCCCTTCGAACCGGGTGGGAAACGAACAGGCTTCAGGTCACGGTGGAAGCATTCACCAGCATCCGAGGGTTTATTCCATTCACTTTCCATCGAACCATCCTTCTCAGGGCGTGTTACAGTACAGTACCTTCAGCGGCGCAGACGCAGCGTCAGAAATCAGCCTTGTCGTCATTCGATCCGCATCGGCGCTTCCCAACTGTCACAACCGGGGCACGTCAGCGTCAAAAAAAAAACAGAGTTACGAGAGGCGCGTGGAGGAGCACGAGGTCAAGCGCGAGGGAAAGCGAAGGACGAGCGCAAGATTTGCGAATTGCGAAGGGGAAGAGCCAGTGCGAACCCGAGTCCGCTGAGTGCGCCTCGGTGTCGACGTCGTCCGTCGGCCGCGGCTGCCGCTGTTGCTGCTGCTACTGCTGCTGCCTCATTTCAGTCTGGCCCGGCGCATCGCGAACGGGGCCAGCGGAGACATCGAAGACTGGTCGAGTTTAATATCCGGACGCGTTGCGCCGCCTCGCCGTGCTCTCTTTAAAGTCAGATCGAAGCGCAAACTCAGCATCCCTCAAAGTCTACCGCCGGCATAGGCATAATATCGTCACCATGAGCACCGGTCTCGCGTCGCTGCAGCCCACCTATCACGGCCATGTGGCCACGACGCGCGATGCGCTCATCCTCTTCGAGGCCTGTCTGTCAGGCCAGCGCCATCATGTTCCTCGACGACCGCACGACCGCGAGCGCGCCCAGCTGATCCGCAGCGGCTGTGTCTTCATCTACGAAGAGAACGCGTCGGGGATCAAGCGCTGGACGGACGGAGTACCCTGGAGTCCCAGCCGCATCTTGGGCAACTTCCTGGTCTATCGCGAGCTCCTCAAACCCTTCCCCCCCGGCGAGAAGAAGCGTGCTACGAAGCGGGCCAAGCGGACGGCGAAACCAGGAGAGCCCTATCCGCGTCCGTCGGGCAGCGAGAGTGGGGGACCGGGCTCGGCGGGCATGTCGCCGGCCTCGCCGCCTCCGCCGATGCCCACCGCGCCCTCACCGTCCGCGACGACGACCACTGCTGCCGCCAGTGCCAGCAGCACGGCCGCTCCGACGACGCCAGCGACGACGACGTTGAGCGCGGCCACCATGGCGGGGACCCAGCAACAGACGGAGGGCGTGGCCACGAGCGCCGCCACCTCGCCATTCCGCGTCGGCGACACCTACGACCGCGAGATGGAGCGATCGCTCATCGGGTCGTTGGTCGACTCGTACGGCTTCCGCGAGGGTGGCTTGGTCAAGAAGACGATGAGCGTGCACGTCAACGGCGTCCATCACCACCTGGTGTCGTACTACAAGGTCGAAGACGTGCTCAATCGGGCGCTGAAGGTCCCTTCGCAGGACGAGATGCTGCGTCACATTCGACCTCGACCGGAGCTCACCTCGCGCCAGAACTTCCGCGCCCCGTTGGACGAGTTTGAGGAGGGAGGCTACGATCCGAACATGGAGCCGGCCCGCAATCCCTACGAGTACGACGACCGACGGCTTCCAGGTCCCGCTCATCATCATGGGTACCATAGCGTGGCACCACAACAGCAGGCGGCACCGCATCACGCCATGACCTATGCACAGCACGAGCATCTCCCATATGCAGCAGGACCGCCACAGCATCTGTCAGCCCCGTCACCGTACGCCATGCCCGGTCCACCTCCCCATCTGTCCGCACCGTCACCCTACGGCATGCATGGTCCTCCACCGCAGGTCTCGGCCCCTCAATCGTACTCCATGCACGGTCTGCCACCGGCTCCGCAAGCGCATCAACCGGCAGTCACGCAGTCGTACTATGGACCGCCCATCACGACACATCCGGGGGTGAAGACGGAACATTACAGCGCCTACGGACCGACCGCACCATACTCATAGCCGGAGGTGACACAACCACGTGGGGAACGACGGCTAGTGCCGGAAGGTTGATTTAAAAGAGAGAGATCAAAATCCTGGCCCGTTGTAGGTTTGAAGAAGAGAAAGAAGATTGAAGGAACCTTTGCGTTTGTTTAGTCTGTCAGACGTGGGGTGAAGGACAGAACCTTTGTCGACGCTTGCTAGGAATTTTCAGTCATCATTATCGGGCGTTAAAGGGATATCATCATAGGGAGGTTATTTGTTTCGCTGTGTTCAGATGCCCACTTGCGCGCTTTGCCTGGAAAATCATTGCTTTGGACTCGGACTCGGATCGGTACCAGTGACACGTGACTTTTGGCCTACATGATCAGGAAAGGAGAGGAGACATTTGCTATTTGCAAGAAGCCAGGTGTGGAGCGTTTGCTGCTCGATAGCTATTCATTATTCGTAATTCAAATCGATCCATTGCAGTATTGCTTCGACTTTGACCAGTTGAGATACGGTATCCTGATATGTCGGATAAATCCTCACCACCAATTACGTACAAGTCTGGTGTGCTGAAACACGCGCCGGAGAGCTCTAACTTTACTCCGAATTCGAATCTCGAAACCGCTCCAACACGCTACCGACGTCATCTGTCAACAATGGCAGCAACATCTTCAACGACTGCGCTGAGAGCGCCGTTTGGGAGCATCTGCTTGCCTCCTATCGTACGCTTTGGTCCTCTCCAGCAATCGAAAGCATTACGATGTAGTTATCCTAAGCAGAGACATGGATTGGCAACTTCAACGGTGATCGACCATACAGATGCGCTTGGAACCCGGATATGCGCCCAGCGAGCACTACGCCAGCCTTACAGACACCCCAAACCACCTCCTAGGACCAGAAGATGGCCGGCTACACAACCGAAAGCCCCGAAAGCTCAATTGATTGCATCAAGAGTCTCGAATATCAGAACATGGTCCTCCTCCACCGCCCTCCAATATTCCACCTCCAGCTCGAACAATGGGTATGTCACCACTCCCATACCACCTGTCATATCAAGCTAACCATACCCTCTTCAAGCTCCCCCCATAAATCTCCTTCTTCATCGCCCCCTCCTCCCTCTCCCCCTTCTCCCCCCTCTCCTCCTTTAGATAAAAAACCAATCCGTCAAAGAATCCTCTCCTCCCTTTCAAAAACGCAGCACGAAAACATCTACACCCTCCCCAACCTCCTGACCGTTTCCCGATTAA
>QQTW01000099.1_pt1 | contig 47521 bp, 50 predicted proteins | sample 1904831 | NCBI WGS metagenome assembly QQTW01 (sample SAMN09435610, study PRJNA476489) | Subsurface metagenome, whole genome shotgun sequencing project.
TTTTAAAACTACCAAAACCGAGCGGCGATTATTGATACCTTGGAGTGGAAATAATGGCAAATATTGGGCTTGAGTTGCGATCGCGGCTAAACCCGGCGGTGCAAATACTAAAGACCAAACCCGATTTTGAATTTGCTGTAATGCCTTAATTTCATTGTATACAGGCTCTAACTCAATTATCGTTTGAGTTCGATTTTGCAAATAATCAATAAAACTTTGATATTGCTCGATACTTACCCCTTCTCCGTAAGCAACTATGCCAATAATTAATTTTCCTAATTGTTGGGGCTTAGATGAAAATTGCCTACAACCAGCCAGTACTAGGAGAACTTGAGTTAAAAACAAACGACGTGAAGTCATAGGCCGCTAAATCTAAAAGGCAAAGGGGAAAGAAAAATTTAATAGTAAAGTCTTTTGAGCGGGATTTTTGAATTGCTTTACTTTAACTTTGAATAAAATTCAATAACTAAAACGGGTACATTTGCCTACTTTCTTTTTTTAGTTGGTAAGATGATCTACATTCCGGTGCGACAAAATGTATTTTTCCAAGGGTCTCATCAAAGCTTAGTTTAAGTAGCGATGCTTAAAAACTTTCAACTCAGTCAAAAATTTAATATATTATTGCTAACAGTATTTGCGATCGCCGTAATAGTAGGCGGCGTAGCTTTTTCAGCTATTTTAAGTCGAAATACCGAGCAGCAGGTAAGCGCCAACGCCACCTTATTGTTGCAAACAATGCTATCTGTTCGGCAGTACACCCTCAATCAAGTTGCGCCAGAACTAGCGCCGCGATTGGAAACAGAAACAGAATTTTTACCCCAAACAGTTCCGGGATACTCGGCGCGAGAAGTCTTTGAAGACCTGCGTAAGAACCCAGAATACGACAACTTTTTTTATAAAGAAGCAACTCTCAATCCTACTAACTTACGCGATAAAGCTGATGGTTTTGAAACAAACTTAGTAAAAAATTTTCAAACTAATTTGGCGCTCAAAGAAATGACAGGTTATCGCTCCTCTCCGGCAGGAGAATTATTTTATATTGCAAGACCAATTGCGATCGCCAAAGAAAGCTGTCTGCGCTGCCATAGTACTCCAGAAGCCGCCCCTAAAAGCCTGCTGGCAACTTATGGTAGCACTAATGGTTTTGGCTGGAAACTGAACGATATTGTCGGCGCTCAAATAATTTCTCTACCCGCAAGCCTTGTAGCTAATAGTACCCAGCATGACTTTTTCCTGTTGATGGGCATCATTACCACAGCTTTTGCTTCAATCTTTTTATTAATCAATCTTTTACTTAAGTACACCGTGATCCGCCCGCTCAACAAAATGGCAAAAGTAGCAAACGAGGTGAGTTTGGGTAATATGCAGGGAGAGTTCGAGCGGGGGTCAAATGATGAAATAGGCAAGCTTGCCGCAGCATTTAACCGCCTTAAAACTAGCTTAGTAGTAGCAATGAATATGTTAGAAGGAGAATAGAGGCGTAACAGTGTTAAGTCTAGCTACTGCGTTTATTTACTACTTAAAGTTTGACGAAATACTTGTTTAGATTGGGCGTTAGGTAAATGCTCCGCCAAAGCATTGATTAGTTGAGTGCGAGACATATCAGATTTACGAGCTAAACTTCTTTGTACCACCAAAGCAGCAATAGGGCCGAGAATTTTTGTTAGTTCTACCGTACAGCATTCAATAAAACTAGCATCAAGTTCTAAATTAGCTGAATTGCTAGGCATAGTAGTCTTAGTTACCGTTTCTGCAACATTAACTGATGGTTTCGGTAGATTTTTTAGTAGTAAAGCAATTTGTTGGTGAAAATATGAAATTTCTGGTTCTGGGATATGAAATAACAATAGTTCTACAAACTCTTGTTGGGTTGTTGCCCTCTCTATTGCTTGTCTAAGTACAATTGGGGCAATAGGGCCGATCGCACGAGTCAAAAGCTGCTCTAATTGTTTTAGGCGATCGCCTGATAGAGTTTTAAAATTCGTAAAACTATTGCCGCTAGAGTTACTTTGAGTTGCCGTAGATGTTTGCTTGCTGGTATGACGTTGTTGAGCAGTGGTCGATCTGGGCGTACTAGGTAAATTGGTGCGATCGATTAACGGTTTAATAGCTTCTAGAGCTAAAGTAGCGTTTTCATAGCGCAGGCGATAGTCGTACCGTACCATCCGATCTAAAACTTTTGCTAATTCTGGGCTAATTGGGGTATCGCTACCTAGCAAAGCACAGCTAACTTCACCGTCAGGAGAGCTTTCTAGAATATCTTGAGGTTTTCTGCCGCTTAATGCTTGGATAGCAACCATGCCTACAGCATAAATATCGCTACTAAAATAAGGTCTAAGCGCTTGTTGTTCGCTGGGCATATAGCCCGGAGAACCGATAGCTACATTCATGCTTGTCTGTTTGTGAAAGCTAATTGTTCTTGTTGCCACTTCTTTGACGGCTCCAAAATCAATTAGCACCATTTTATTATCTTTGCTGCGTCTAATTAAGTTGGCAGGTTTGATATCGCGATGAATTACCGACTGGGCGTGAACAAATGCCAGCACTTGCAATATACTGTGCAATAAAGAGATAGTGGCAGATTCATCTAATTTCCTGCCAACAGTTAGTTCTCGATCTAAGGGTTCGCCAGCAATGAATTCCTGCACCAAATAAAACTCATTTTCTTGCTGAAAATGAGCCAGCAAGCGGGGTACTTGGTCATGTCCGCTTAACTGGTATAAAACTTGTGCCTCTCGCTCGAATAAATGTCTAGATATTTTTAGCATTTCTGGGTCGCTAACTTTAGGTTGTAGTTGTTTTACAACACATAAAGGGCTGCCAGGTAGGTGACAATCTCTAGCTAAAAATGTCTGACCGAATCCACCACAACTAAGGTATTGGACGATTTGATAATGACCCGCCAGCATTACTTCCATCGCCGTTCACTGTTTGAGTAATATACTTAATCATAAATCGAAGTTTGCCGCGCGCTTTTGACTCTTAGTATTAATTAAAACATTGTTATATAGTTGTAGCCAGGGCAAATGCTACTAATAATAACTTCAAGACTGATTGAGATTTTTCCGGTAATAATGCGTGTAAGTTTAATTGTAAATTCTAAAGTTAGGAAAACGCGATCGCTTGTAACACCTAAATTAAAAGCAAACTTCTAGTTATATCTATGTTGCGCCTGTATAACTCATCTTTTTCTGGCAACTGCTACAAAATCCGTCTGTTGTTAACCCAACTTGCTATTCCCTTTGAAAATGTGGAAGTAGATATTATTAAGGGTGAAAGTAGAACTTGCGAATTTTTAGCTAAAAATCCTAATGGTAGAGTACCAGTTTTAGAGCTTGAATCCGGTCAGTTTTTAGCGGAATCAAATGCGATTATTTTTTATCTCAGCGAAGGAACTCAGTTTCTACCGCAAGACCATTTTTTACGCGCTCAAGTACTACAATGGCTGTTTTTCGAGCAGTATAGTCACGAACCTTTTATTGCTACTTCTAGATTTTGGATTTCTTACTTGAATAAAGGCGAAGAATACAAAGTAGCACTTGAGCAAAAACGCACTCCTGGTTATGCCGCCCTTGCAGTGATGGAAAAACACTTAAAGCAATATAGTTATTTTGTTGGCGATCGCTATACTATTGCAGATATTGGTCTATTTGCTTATACTCACGTTGCTCATGAAGGCAACTTCGATTTATCGGGATTTCCTGCTATTAGAGCGTGGATTGAACAAGTTGAAGCTCAACCATTACATCGCACTATTTATCAGTAATAAGACTTAATCTATAGTATTAATTATTACCAAACTTTACTCGATTTCTCGCAGGTGGCGATTTTAAACTTATAGAGCGATCGCATTTTAATTCCTAAACATTAACCTACTTTTTTGCATTGCTCTTTTTATCCAATTGTTTCAACCACAACCAACCTAAGATACAACCGATCGCGTAATAAGGAAAATCCCACCATGTGAAAGTAGTACCTAGTATCAACCTACCGACAAGAGTTGAACGCATCTGTTCTAATAAGGGGGGATGCCATAACTGCAAAAATTCAAGCACGCACGTAATAACAAAAACCCATAAAGGAATTTGATTAACTGCGTTGCGTCCTCTGACAAACAAATAAGCAAATAAGCACCAGAAAATCTCATAAAATATGGCGGCGCTGCTATTATTAAACCACTGCCGCCCAAATCCCCCATAAAACTTGAAAAAAAAGCCCATCCCGGTAACGATGAGCAGTGAAATAAGAATATTTATTTGTCTATTTCGCGTAAATGTCATACAAAAAGCAATTAGTTTCTAATGTGCTTTGTATAACATATAGCAATCCTATTTGAGTTATGAAATATGGATAGCCCCCAATCCCCAATTGAAGGTGGCTAAGAGTCTTGTCCCCCCAAGGTTGGGGGTTAGGGGGCAAAACCCTCGTGCTGTTCACGACTGATTTAGGATTGCTAGAGGTTTAGTTTTTAAGGTTCGCTGCGGCTACCAGCCCCAACGACACCGATTTTGTGGCGATAAGATAGTTCTGCCCCAAACCATCCCGAAACACTGGTTAAAGTGCCAACAATCGTTGATATAACTAATCCCCAAGGTAATACACCCCCTACTGGATTACCCCAACGCAGATATAAGTTGATGGCGGTTAAAACTAGCAGCGTCACATTAATAATCATGTGCGCCCACCCGGCGGTACGCTTGCGGACTCGTTCAATTTGCAAAAAGTCACTCATGCCAATAATAGCTGCAACCACGCCGCCGCCCAAGCCTGCAACAATTAGCCAAAAAGATGCCCGCGCCCAAAATTCGTCCCGTACTAGCCAGTAAACAGCATCGGTTACTAAAGCCCCAGCTAAAAAGGCGATAGGAAAAATTACGCTCAAAGGGTGTAAAGGATGACCTGCGATCGCAACGGTACTAGGTACGCCAGTATCGCGGTATTCGCGATCGTCGCTTTCGATAATTGGCGGAATATTAGGAAATGGCGTGCTACTTGTTCGTTGTGTCTCCATAATTTCTCCTAGGGGGTATATTCTGACATCTAGATTTTAAGCGGTAGGAATTTTTTCGACATGAGCCTCGGCTTTAATTGTCAATTTTCCCGCTTCTACTTGTAAATTCTCAATTCGCAGCGACATTCCTTCTAAGTCAAAGTTAGATAAATTTAAAATTTCACTGGTTTGCTCTACCAAAGCTGTAGTTAATTCTGGCGATAGTTCCTCGCCTTCTCCATACTCTACATTTTCTAAAGCAACCGTTTGTCCGTTAGAACTAATCGCTGGAATCGCCGAAAATGCTACTTGCTGCGTCTGGTTATCGGGCAAGGATACCGTAGCATCTATTGCTACTTTGCGATCGCCAGGGAGGCGAAAATTGACCTGCTGGGCGCTAATTGCCGTCGGTTGTCCGTTGACGCTTACTTGCAAGTTTTGCAACTGGTTACGCACGTAGTCACTATTAAAAGCTCGATTAATGTCTGACTCGGTGAGTACGGCGCGGACACTAGCATCGGTTGGTTTAGTTAGTTCAATTTTGCCCAAAGCAACGCTCAGAGGATTAATGGCTACACCTGTCATGTGCATATCTAATTGGTTTACACGCAGGTCTTTTTTCATTACTAGCCCATCGCCAGCAATTTTTACATCATCTACTTGCCCTTGAATCAGCTTTAATGGGTCTGTTTTTATATCTACATCTATGTTTTCTACTTCATCAAGCTGGCTAGATATACCAAGTTCTACAACTTTATCTAATGCCTGTTCTCCTAATCCGGGCTGATCTTGCATTGCTAGTCGCTAATTCTTTAATCGAGGGTACTGAGTCAATTTAGCGATTTGCTTGCTAGTCTTGTATCTGTCTTGTGGTGGAGGAAGCAATTTTTTAATTGTTTAATATTAGTAAGGTGGAAAAATCTATCAATTTTTTTTTGATAATTACGATTAAGAAAATCTATATTTATTTGCTAAGTAAAATCCTCAATAAATTTAAGTTTATTTCTACTTATACAGATAGCGATCCGTCAAAAGAAAGATGGAATTACTAGGGTAATTATGACAACCTAAAAACTGTAGCCGATTCTAAAAAATAAAGAGGATATTTTAAAATGGCAGTAACCTTGGATAATGCCAAGCGCACAGCGTTGGGTAGCAAACTATCAGACATCAAAGCTATTCAAAACTTGCTAATTGCTAACGAGCAAAAATTCTTGAGCGAAATTAAAGACCAAGATATCCGCGATCGCATTCAAGATATGCTCAACGATGACCAAAAAAACTTGGGCATCATCGACACAATTATCGTTCAGTATGGCGTTCAAGCTGAACCAAAAGAAACCATTACTCAAATGGTTAGCAAAATTGACGAACTTATGGGCGGTTCGGAATTAACTATTTACGAAAAGGTATTTCAGCACGAATTGCTCAAACACCAGCAAGTAATGAGCGGTTTAACGGTACACAAAGCTGCTCAAAAAATTGGTGCAGATGTTATGGCAGCGATCGCGCCATTAAATACCATCAACTTTGAAAACCGCGCTCACCAAGAGCAACTCAAAGGCGTACTAGAAGTTTTGGGAGTACGCGAACTTACAGGTGAAGAAGCCGATCAAGGGATCTGGAGTCGCGTTCAAGATGCGATGGCGGCGGTAAGCGGGGTAGTTGGTAGTGTCGTAACTCACACCACTGATAAAGAAGACATGAACATCCAAGATATAATTCGGATGGATCATGCTAAAGTAAACACTCTATTTACCCAAGTAGCAGCTACAGACGATCCTCAAAAATTACAAGAGTATTTCGGTCAAATCTACAAAGATTTAACTGCTCATGCTGAAGCTGAGGAGCAAGTAGTATACCCGGCGGTACGTCCTTTCTACGGTGAAAATGACACCACAGAACTGTACGACGAACAAGCTGAAATGAAAAAAGTTTTGGATGAAATCAAAGCCAGCGATGCAACCGCCGTTGACGAATTTAAGTCCAAAATTAGAAGTTTAATGGACGCTGTTGGCGATCACATTCGTCAAGAAGAAAGCACTATGTTTGCGGCTATCCGCGACAATATGAGCAGTGACCAAAGCGAGCAATTAGCTACGCAATTTAAAGCTGCAAAAAGTGCAATTCAACAAAAGATGTAAGGCTATTGCCGTACATTTGGACAGAATCCTTAAATAATTAATTCAAGTAAAAACCCCGCCATTTATATTTCTGGTGGGGTTTTTACTTAGCGATCGCCTAGAGATTTATTTCGATCTAAAATGCAACAGAGAAAGGCGATCGCCAACTATTAGCCATTAACAACCGATCCACCATTAGGATGTAAGACTTGTCCCGCCATATAAGATGCGTCATCAGAAGCTAAAAATACAAAGCTAGGTGCAACTTCTTCTGGCTGTCCTGGTCTTTCCATAGGTACTTGTTTGCCAAAACTAGCTACTTTATCCGGCGGAAAAGTAGCAGGAATTAATGGTGTCCAAATAGGCCCTGGAGCTACTGCATTAACTCTAATTCCCTTTGATATCAAGCTTTGAGATAAACTACGAGTAAATGCCACGATCGCGCCTTTAGTAGAAGAATAATCAATTAATTCTTCATTACCCTTATAGGCGGTTACAGAAGTGGTATTAATAATCGCGCTACCTTTTTTAAGATGTTTGAGGGCGGCTTTAGTTAAGAAGAACATCGAAAAAATATTTGTGCGGAAAGTCCGCTCTAACTGTTCGGCGCTAATATCTTCGATGCTTTCTTGGGGATGCTGTTCGGCGGCGTTGTTGACTAAAATATCTAGCTTGCCAAATTCTTGGACGGTTTGTTCGACTAATTGCTGACAAAAACTTTCATCGCCAATATCTCCAGCGATCGCAGTGGCGCGGCGATTTTGAGCTTCTACTAACTGTTTTGTTTCCTTCGCATCATCGTGTTCGTTTAAATAAGCGATCGCGATGTCCGCACCTTCTTTAGCAAAGGCGATCGCCACCGCCCGACCTATACCGCTATCTGCGCCTGTAATTAATGCAACTTTTCCGGCTAATTTACCGCTTCCCCGATACTGCGAATCGTCTGCTTTTGGCTTGGGTGTCATTTCTGACTCTATACCTGGTTGTTGGTTTTGAGCTTGGGGTGGTTGTAGTTGTTCTTCGGGCATTATAATTGTCTCCTATTTGAGTTAAAAATTTTCCAATGGTAAACCTTGGATCGGATGGTAGATCCAAGGTCTTAGGCAAAAGCAACAATAATTTTGGGAAATTTAGCTACGTGGTGCGATCGGCAAACAAGTATTTTTGTTTGTATTAAACAGAAATTTAACAACTGCTATAAAGTTATTTATCATGCTAGAGGTGGAAAAGATTTTTGCATCAATAACTCTTGGGGTAGACAGTTGTTAGTTATTAAAGTAACACTGATAACATTAAAACTTATTATTTAAGTAATTCTAACGAAAATTAAATTACATTCTCATTAATCTAAACTCTACTCCAAGACTCTTGAATAAAATTAATAGCTATTTGAATTAATGGCCAGCCAAGTAAACAAATTACTGACGACCAAGTAGTATTAATATCCAAACCTTGACGCACCGCAACAATTACAGCTAACAAACTCCAAATAGATAAAATTAGCTCAATTGGCTCTCCAAGTAAGGGAATCAGCGTTAAAAAGTTTAATACTTGAGGAGCATAAGCAAATCCAATCGGAATTAACAATTCTCGATAACTAGGTGGATTTTGCCTCAACCATTTTCCAATCCACCAAATAGTAGAAGTCCAAAAGTAATAACCAGCAACAATACTTAGAGCATCAATCAAAAGAGCTAAAGGGAGGATAGAAATTGCTGTCCAATTGATGATAAAAACGACCCAACTACCTATAGCATGAGAAATTGCTGCCAAAATTACAATAGTTTGAGCTACACGATTAGTTATAGAATCATTGGGAGCATATTCATAGAAGTTAGCATCTAATGATAAAGCACTAGCTAAGGTTTTCCATAGCCCCCTTACTCTTTGTTTATACCTCACTATTATTTCCTAATACTAATAGCTACGTGTAAAATATTACTTAACTTATTGACTGTAATTAAATGCTACAGCTATTAACTAAAGTCATTCTCTGGCTGCGGGGTGGAAGTTTAAAGCTATTAACTATAGCTGTATTAATTTTATTGGTCTGGGGGACGCTTTCGCCTGTTGGAACATTAATTTGGTGGGCAGATGAAGGTGTACAACTGCTTGGCTTAAAAAACAATCCTCCTACTGTATCGCTTAACTCTAACTCTAGTTCAATTTCTAAATCTTCTCAGTTAAGTTGTTATATTGTCTTTCTACCAGGAGTGGGAGATTTTTCTGCCAATCAACTAACATCAGGAGAAGAATTGTTTTTAGATAGTTTAATTGCGGCTCATCCTAACTGTATCGCCGTAAGCGATGTTTTTCCCTACTCCGCCAGTAATGAAAGTTTGGGAGGAAAGCGGGTACTTGCTCCTTTATGGGAGTTTGCCGATCGCGCGCAAGGATGGCTTGCCATCTCAAACGTTGTAATTAAAATTCGTAACTTGTGGCGATTTGCCATCTCTGCCGATCCTCGTTACGGCCCTATTTACAATCAAGGCATTGCTACGGCAATTATCGATCGCATGAATACCCAGCAACCTATTCCAGAAAAACCATTGCAAATTATTATGATTGGCACAAGCGGCGGGGTACAAGTTGCTTTGGGGGCTACCGACTATCTCAAGCGGAGATTAGCAGCACAAATTACAATAATTTCCCTAGGAGGTGTATTTGCCGGAACAAATGGTTTTACGGCGAGCGATCGCATTTATCACCTGCACGGTACTCGCGATTGGATAGAAAATATTGGCGCAATTGTCTTTCCCTCTAGGTGGCGTTGGAGTGTCGCATCGCCTTTTAATAGAGCGCGGTTGCAAAATCGTTACGTCGTCACAAGTAGCGGTTCTCACGCTCACGACGGTGCGGAAGGCTATTTTGGCGAAGACTTGGCAAGTCAAGGCATTACTTATGTAGATTTAACCTTACAGCAGGTAAATCAATTGCCGATTTGGCCTGTAAAAACCTAATTAAATTATCTCTCTAGCCTTTGGAGGACGTAGCCAGTAATTAGAAAGTGCTATCAAACAAAGGAGATAAATGTAGGAAAAAAGATGAGTCAAGTTTCAGGAAAGAGCGTTATTATCACGGGTGCAAGTAGTGGGATTGGCGAAGCAACAGCAAAAATGTTAGCGGCGCGCGGTGCTAAATTAATGCTTGCGGCTCGTCGCGAAGATAAGCTAGATAAATTAGTGGCAGAAATTGAAGCAGATGGCGGAACTGCGGCTTATCAAGTAGTAGATGTAACCAAGCAAAGCCAAGTCCAAGCGGTGGCAGATGAAACGCTAAAGCGTTACGGCAAAATTGATGTGATGATTAATAATGCTGGGATTATGCCTCTAGCACCCCTAGCTCAACTATTAGTAGAGGAATGGGAACGCACTATAGATATTAATATCAAGGGCGTACTTTACGGGATTGCGGCAGTATTGCCTGCTATGCAAAAAGCCCAGAGCGGTCATATTATCAACATATCTTCCGTTGCGGGTCATGTGGTATTTCCCAACGCCGCCGTTTATTGCGGTACTAAATACGCCGTTCGCGCAATTTCGGAAGGATTGCGTAAAGAGGTAGGCAAGGATATCCGGTGTACGATTATTTCTCCTGGCGCAGTGGCTACAGAATTAACTAATCATATTAGCGACGAGCAAGCATCAAAAAGCGCAAACCAGCTTTATGAAATAGCAATTGGTGCGGAAGCTGTAGCTAGTGCGATCGCCTACGCAATCGAGCAGCCAAAAGAAGTTGATATTAATGAAATTCTCTTGCGTCCCACCGCTCAAGAATTGTAAAAATTTGGTTAAATGCGATCGCCCTTACTAATTATTTGGGCTTTGCTACAAAGTTTTAGGGAATTATCCAATCGTTAACGCAAGTATGTAATCCTAAATAGTCTGGACTCTTATTTTAGAACAAAGGCAAAATCAATGGACGACAAACTAATGCTAATGATTCCCGGACCTACTCCCGTACCGGAATCAGCACTACTTGCTTTAGCCAAACACCCCATCGGTCATCGCACTAGCGAATTTAGTAACGTGCTAGGCGAAGTTACCCAAAATCTCAAGTGGCTGCACCAAACTCAAAACGATGTCCTCATGCTCACAACTAGCGGTACGGGGGCGGTAGAAGCGGGGATAATTAACTTTTTGAGTCCGGGCGATCGCATTATTGTTGGTTGTAACGGCAAATTTGGCGAACGTTGGGCGGAAGTAGGGGAGGCTTATAATCTACAAGTCGAACAAATTACCGCCGAATGGGGTCAAGCTTTAGACCCCCAACAATTTGCCGATAAACTTAATGCTGACAGCAATAAGGAAATTAAAGCCGTAGTTGTGACTCATAGCGAGACTTCTACAGGCGTGCTAAATGACTTAGAAACTATCAACCGCCACGTCAAAAATCACGGTGCGGCATTAATGATCGTAGATGCGGTAACCAGTTTAGGGGCGGTTAATTTGCCTATGGATGAATGGGGTTTAGATGTAGTCGCTTCTGGTTCGCAAAAAGGTTATATGATTCCTCCGGGTTTAGGTTTTGTCGCCGTTAGCCCCAAGGCTTGGGAAGCTTACAAAACAGCAAAATTACCCCGTTATTATTTGGATCTAGGCAAATACCGTAAGTCTACGGCTAAAAATACTACTCCTTTTACACCGCCAGTTAATTTAATTATGGCGTTGCATACGACTTTGGGAATGATGAAAGCGGAAGGCTTGGAATCTATTTTTAGTCGCCACCAAAGATTGATGAAGGCTACCCGCGCTGCTATTAAAGGTTTAAATATGCCTTTATTTGGTGCTGATGAAGTAGCAAGTCCCGCAATTACCGCAGTTTTACCCCAAGGAGTAGAAGCAGACCAAATTCGCTCGATATTAAAAAAGAAATTTGATATTGCTGTCGCTGGCGGACAAGATCATTTGAAAAATAAAATATTTCGGATCGGACACTTGGGTTTTGTCAGCGATCGCGATATTTTAAGTGCGATCGCATCTCTTGAAGTTGCTTTGCGCGAACTGGGTTATGAAGGGTTTACTCCAGGTGCGGGTATAGCTGCGGCTTCTAGAGTCTTTGCTGAGTAAGGTATGTATTTAAAAAGCGGGTTGAATTGGTCAACCCGCTTTTTTGTTCACCTAAATAGAGATTTTTCGATTTTCGCTTAGTTAGCATCATTATTAAGCACCATCGATTTTGCATTTACCTTTATTAATTGAAGAATTAGCATTATTTATGCCGTCTCTAACCAGTCGTAAATTTTATCCAACTGTTCTAGGGTAACTAATCCATACTGCCAAAGAATCATTGGTAAGGGACCTGGATCTTGTTCCCGATGCCTTAAAGCTACAGCGATCGCTGCTGTAGATATTGCCAAATCCTCCTGCAAAAAATTGATAAACCGAGTGTACGTTGAGGGAGCCATTAACTTTTCACCTCCTGAAAAAATTGTTAATTTTTGTTTCTACTATAATTACTGTTTCTTAGTCCGAAGCCAGCAGTCCTATATTGCCAAAACTTTTAGTAGCCTAAATCTACAATTCACTCTTTACTTTGGCAAGGCAATCTTATCAGTAGGAGTGTGGACTAAGATTGTAGCGCACCTTTGCATTAATTAAGACAAATAGTGATTAAACCTTTTTATACAGCACCACTTCCCTACTACACATCTGTATAAAGGAGTAGTTTTTGTTTTATTTATACAACTAATTGTTACTTTTGGCTCTCATTCAGCTATTAATAAATAGCTCCCAAAAATAAATATAACTAATTACTTTTTGACTGGCAAAAACTTAATATTAATTGGTGCGCCGACGGTTAAGCCCAGTTCTTTAGCGCGTCCGCCGCGAACTTCAATTACGCGATCGATCGGTACTCCCGGCCCATAAGTAGGGCAAGGAGTAGTATTACAAGGAGGTACGGAAGTGGAGATCGCTTTGATTTTGCCATCTTTGATAAAAATCATATCTAAAGGAATAGCAACGTTTTTCATCCAAAACCGGACGCTTTGAGGGGGATTAAATTCAAACAGCATTCCGCGATCGTCAGCTAAAGTAGTTCGGTACATTAATCCTGTAGCTTGCTGTTCAACGGTTTTGGCAACTTCTAGTCCCAAAACGCGATCGCCAATTTTTACTTGAGCCGCAATAGGTAAGCTTTGCCCTAAAGCTGTAGTTTCGGGCGTAGCGGTAGTAGAATCGCAGCCAATTAAAGTCACGCTCAAAATTATGCCAATTACCGCTAACCAACGACTCACCTATTTGCTCCCAAACTATACAACTTGTTAATAAGCTTCTCTTAAAACGTAGCCTACACCACGCACGGTCTGAATCAAACGTTTTTGACCTTCATCTTCTATTTTTAAGCGCAGGTAACGAATATATACTTCGATGACATTTGATTCGCCCATAAAGTCGTAACCCCAAACATTTTCTAATATTTGTTCGCGGGTCAATACTTCGCGGGGATGCTCCATTAAATACTTTAGCAATTCAAACTCTTTCATCGTAAGTTCAATTGCGCGTCCGTGCCGAATAGCCCGGCGAGTAGTTAAATCGATTGCCAAATCTCCAAAGCGCAGTTGTTCGCTGGCGGCGGGTTCTTGTAAGTACAGGCGGACTAACTTTAAAAATTCTTCCGAACGGTAGGGTTTGAGAAAGTAGTCGTCAGCGCCCGATTCAAGACAAGCTACGCGATCGTCAACGGTGTCTCTTGCCATCAATACTAGCATTGGCTCTTTAGAACCTGTTTTGCGCAAGAAGTCGCATAAATTTAGCCCTGATTCTCCCGCCAGCATTCGATCTACCACAATTAAAGCTGGGTGGCGATCGCGTGCTTCGTGGATTCCCCTATCGGCATCATAGACTACTACTGCTTCATAGCCTGATGCTTGCAGATCGAGACTTACTTGCGCTGCTAATACTTCGTCAGTTTCAATTATCAACACGCAAGTATTGCGTTCAACAGTTGTAATCATAATTTTCCTGGGGGATAAGGCTAATAAATGCCAAATCTTGTTGGGTTTTAATTTAACTCAAACAACAATCTATTAGTTTATTTTAAGCTGTTTAAGCATTAATACCTATTATACTCCGAAAATTAAGGAAGTTCCACCGAAGTCGGTTTAGCAATATGAGCTAACCCCCAACCTAGCTTTTCGCGTAAAATGCGAAAAAATTCTGGCGATTGCAGGCGAATAAATTTTGCCGAATAGGGCGACTTTTCTACAAACACGCGATCGTCTGGAAATACATAGCAGCCAGCATTACCATCTACTACCATTACTAAGCGAGTTGGATTAGCAGAAAAAATTGTTACCGTCTCGGTATTGGCAAATACCAAAGCCCTAGAAGCTAAAGAATGAGGACATATTGGTACTAATTGTAATACTGGCACTCCAGGGGTTACTACAGGGCCGCCAGCGCTTAATGAATAAGCTGTAGAACCTGTTGGGGTCGATACAATTATCCCATCTGCCGCAATATCCACCGGCGCGTGATGGCCGATCGCAATTTCAAAATGGCACATACTGGTTAGAGGTTCGCGGTGCAGTACCATTTCATTGAGACACAAGGCTTCCCAAGCTACGGCATTTTGACGAAACACGCGCACGGTAAGCATTACCCGTTCTTCAATCTCGTATTCGCCCTCCATAACGCTGTCTAAGGCTTCGGGGAGTGTATTAACGTAAGTTTCGGTCAAAAACCCCATGTGACCGCTATTTACGGCTAGTAAAGGAATACCAATCGGAGCAACTTGGCGAAATGCCGAAAGCACTGTCCCATCTCCACCTAAAACAACCGCGAAGCTCATACTGGAATCGAAACCCGTTGGCGTTAAGCCTTCTATCGGGGTATGGCATACTGGGCTTTCGGGCGTGGCATAGCCCAAAATACCACCTACACCAGTAGTTAGACAAACCTCGCAACCAATCGCTATCAGTTTGTGTTGTAATTCGAGAGCGACCCGACGCGCTACGGGCTTTTCGTCATTGTATATGATGCCTATTTTCGGCACTTGCACACATCCAAATTATTAAAGCTAGGCTTGACGTTAAAATCGATCGTTGCACATTTTTGCGGCAATTTGCACCTACAGCGATCGCCTATAAGTTTTAAAAGCTAAAAGTATTTCCCTTAGAGTCAGCTAATAGCTACTTTGTAGATCGATCTAAGAATCTTAGGATTTATTAAAAGGAGTCTTTTTCTGCGATTTCTTTTTGGTTTTTAGCTTTTCGTAGTCTAATTCTTTAAGTTTTTTCATAATTCTACTAAAGTATTCCTGCATATAGCTTTCTAGCGTCGTCGTCTCGTCAGGATTTAACTGGAACACTTCATACACTTCTTGCATTGAGGCATTAATTGGCTTACCTGTTGCTAATACTTCTGCGAAGGCGAGTCTATCTGACAAATTCCAACCCCATTGAAAAAACCGCGATATATTGCGTACTGTCCGTAGTAAATTTATCGGCATCCGAGTTATCCGCGCATCTTGTCCTGATAGCCGTTCGCATAAGTTAATAATTTCTTCCGCACTCCAGGCGCGAGTACCGACTAGAGGAAATGTTTTCTTTTCCGTTTCAGGGATTTTTAAAGCGCGGACGGCAAATTTTGCAATGTCTTGGGTATCCATATATGCTACCGGGGACGATTCTCCAGTAATCCATACTGCCTGTTTTTCTAAGATAGGAATGGCATATTGACCGATTAAGCCCTGCATAAAACCGCTTAACTGCAATACGGTGTAATTTAAGCCTGATTGGGCTAAAAATAGCTCCGTACACCGTTTGATCTCCATTAGTGGCACTTCTGGATACTTATCGGAGTCTAACAGCGAAAAGAAAATGTAACGCTCAACTCCCGCCGCCTTTGCTGCTTGAATTAAGGCAACTTTACCATCCCAATCTACTTGTTTAATACTTAATGAATCTGTAGGACGGCTAGTAGCAGCGTCAATTATTGCCGTAACTCCTGCTAATGATGGCGGTAAAGTATCGGGATAACACAAGTTTCCTTGGACAATTTCTGCTCCCCATTCTCTCAAAAAGGCTGCTTTTTTTGGACTTCTGACTAGACAGCGTACTTTATACCCCTCATCAAGAGCGCGGCGAACTACTTGTCTTCCTAATGTTCCTGTGGAACCGACAACCAATAAAGTCATGAGGGGTGATTTTGTGAATGTTAATTTTTATTAATAAAATCTTATCAGAATCCGCTTGACAAATATAGAGCAAGGTAGGGAGAAATAAATCTTCTCCCTAGCTGCGGAAGATTAAAGTGCTTCTTCTTCGTCACCTTGAATTTTGAGCAGGGCGTAGCCTAAGACTATGCCTACTAAGATTAAAGAAAAGGACAAAATAGTAGCTGTAAACATTTCTCCGCTCATTGGTAAATCCTCCTGTTGGATTTGGGAAATAATTAGATATCCGTAATTTATCTTAAAACAGTTTCATGGATTCAATAGAGATAGCAAGTGGCGCTAGGGCAAAAAGTCCTCGTCCGCGTTTGGCATTGCCCATCGGCGATCCAGCCGGAATAGGAATAGAAGTAACTTTACAAGCATTGAACGATCCAGAAGTAACGGCAAATTGCGATGTTACGGTAATAGGCGATCGCACTCAATTAACTGAGGTTTACGATCGCCTAAGTGTTAAGTCGCTTAAATATATTCATCCAAGCGATTTAACGATTATTGATGTGCCAATTTGTAGCAGAGAAATTACTATTGGTACGGGAAACGCTGCTAGTGGTAAAGCCAGCTTTAGTTACTTAGAAAATGCGATCGCGCGGACTATAAATGGAGAATTTGACGGTATTGTCACTGCACCTATTGCTAAATCGGCTTGGAAAGCTGCGGGGTACAACTATCCCGGTCAAACTGAGCTATTAGCCGAACGTGCGGGAGTAGAAAAGTTTGGAATGCTATTTGTCGGTAAGTCGCCCCATACAGGCTGGATGCTGCGGACGTTATTAGCGACAACTCATATACCTTTAAGGCAGGTAGCAGATGCCTTAAATCCGCAATTAATGACCGCTAAACTCGAATTATTAGTTGATTGCTTGGACAAATATTTTGGGATAACTAAGCCAAGAATTGCGATCGCAGGTTTAAACCCCCATAGTGGCGAACAAGGACAATTAGGTACAGAAGAACAAGAGTGGATGATACCTTGGTTAGAACAAGAGCGCGATCGCCGTCCGGGTATAGTTTTAGATGGGCTAATTCCCCCCGATACAATGTGGGTAAAACCAAGTCAAGCTTGGTTTGGGAGTATTGATAGTTCAAAAGCCCACGATGCTTATTTAGCGTTGTATCACGATCAAGGTTTAATTCCAGTTAAACAATTAGCCTTCGATCGCGCTGTAAATACATCCATTGGTTTACCCTTTGTGCGTACCTCCCCCGATCACGGTACAGCTTTTGATATTGCAGGCTTGGGAATTGCCGATTCTACCAGCATGAAAGCCGCAATTTTATTAGCCGCCGCAATGGTTGTACGGTAAAAATGTTGCAGGCATTTGTAGCACGGATTGAATTATGTAGAGACGTAGCAGTGCTACGTCTCTACAAGAATCGTAACGCCGCCAGAAGGAAAGACAAACATTTAGATATTTGACCGCAAGTTTGATGAGTCATACCTACGATCGCCCAAGTCACTTATTCTCAAAAAACAGAGTTTTCTAAAAAAATGACCCAATACCGGATTACGCTTTTACCAGGAGATGGCATTGGCCCCGAAATTATCGCGATCGCCAAACAAGTTTTAGAAGTAGTTGGACAGCAGTTCGATCTAAGCTTTGAATTTACCGAAGCTTTAATCGGCGGTGCGGCGATTGACGCTACAGGCGAACCTTTACCCCCAGAAACTTTAGCTAAATGCCGAGATAGCGACGCTGTTTTACTAGCAGCTATTGGCGGTTACAAATGGGACAACTTACCGCGCCATTTACGCCCGGAAACTGGTTTATTAGGACTAAGAGCAGGTTTAAGCTTATTTGCTAACTTGCGCCCGGCAAAGATTTTACCCCAGTTAATTGATGCGTCTTCTTTGAAAAAAGAAATAGTAGAGGGCGTAGATATTATGGTAGTGCGCGAACTTACAGGGGGCGTGTATTTTGGGCAGCCAAAAGGAATATTTGCCACCGAAACCGGGGAAAAACGGGGAGTTAACACAATGGCTTACACCGAAAGCGAAATCGATCGCATTGCCCTAGTGGGATTTGAAACAGCGCTTAAACGCGGCGGGAAACTTTGTTCGGTTGATAAAGCAAACGTTTTAGACGTTTCGCAATTATGGCGCGATCGCATCAATGAACTTGCTAAAACCTACCCCAATGTAGAACTATCCCACCTCTATGTAGATAACGCCGCCATGCAGCTAATTCGCTACCCCAAACAGTTCGATACGATCGTCACGGGTAATTTGTTCGGCGACATTCTTTCCGATGCCGCAGCTATGCTTACGGGCAGCATAGGAATGTTGCCATCGGCAAGTTTAGGCACGGCGGGAACTCCAGGAGTATTTGAACCCGTACACGGTTCAGCGCCCGACATTGCCGGACAAGACAAAGCAAATCCTATCGCCCAAGTATTAAGCGCGGCAATGATGTTACGCTACGCCTTCAATCAACCCCAAGCCAGCGATCGCATCGAGCAAGCAGTAATGCAAGTATTAGATAACGGCGATCGGACTGGGGATATTATGGCTTCAGGAATGAATTTAGTAGGCTGTAAAGCTATGGGTGAGGCGATAATTAAAGCCCTCAATTAACTTTTTGCCCCATTTAGGCTAGATTTGAACGGATAAGGGGACAAGGAGACAAGGAGACAAATAAGAAAATAACTCCCCATCTCCCCCTCTCCCCATCTCCCCCTCTCCCATCATGGACACTCTACTCTTAATCCCCTCATCTATCATCGTCTTTGTCTTAGGCGCATCTATAGGCAGCTTTTTAAACGTGGTCGTTTATCGCCTCCCTGCCGGATTATCGGTACTCTATCCGCCGTCTCGTTGCCCCCAATGCTTGCATCAATTAGGAGTAAGAGAGAATGTCCCGGTTTTTGGCTGGTTGGCGCTAGGCGGGCGCTGTCGTCATTGCCGCACTAAAATTTCTGCTCGTTACCCAATTGTTGAAGCCGTTACGGGAATAATATTTTTGGGGGTATTTTGGCAGTTTGATGTCTCAATTCAAACTCTTGGTTATTGGACGTTTTGCAGTTGGTTACTAGCCCTTGCGCTCATCGATCTCGATACTATGACCTTACCTGACTCCTTAACTCAATCGGGAGTAGTATTAGGGCTAATATTTCAGTTTGCTCTTGGTTACGCCGGACAAAATAACTTTACAGGCGCAGTTAACCAGCTAATGGCTGGAATTGTTGGTGCGGTAGTAGGAATTTGGTTACTAAACTTAATTACTATTATTGGTTTTTTAATTCTCGGCAAAGACGCAATGGGATGGGGAGATGGGAAGTTAGCGGCAATGATGGGTGCTTGGCTGGGATGGAAGTATTTGCTGTTAGCAGGTTTTATCGCTTGCGCTTTAGGCTCTTTTATTGGGGGCGGTGCGATCGCGCTTAAACTGCGCTCTCGGCAGCAATTAATGCCTTTTGGGCCTTTTTTGGCAATGGGAGCAGCGCTCGTTGTCTTTTGGGGAGAATTGCTATTAAACGCCTACTTGCGATGGTTTTTTCCAATTAGCTAAACACCTACTCCCTTTCGAGTAAGATCGTAATGCTTAATTTAACTTGAGTTCTCTAATCCCATGTCCCTGTTTGATTGGTTTGCAAATCGCCGCAAAACGGAATCTACCAATAAAGAACCCCAACGTGATATTGCCGATGGACTCTGGAATAAGTGCGTAGCTTGCTCTGTACTTGCTTATACCAAAGACTTGCGGGCAAATCAAATGGTTTGTCTAGAATGCGGGCATCACGTCCGCGTAGATAGCGAGGAGCGCATTCGCCAGCTAATTGACCCTCATAGTTGGAATCCCATTGACCAAAACTTGCAGCCTCTAGACCCGTTGCAATTTCGCGATCGCAAACCCTATAGCGATAGATTAAAAGAAACTCAAGAAAAAACTGGCTTAGTAGATGCGGTACAAACTGGTATCGGCAAACTAGACGGCTTACCCGTTGCCTTGGGCGTAATGGATTTTCGGTTTATGGGCGGTAGTATGGGATCGGTTGTAGGCGAAAAACTTACCCGCCTCGTCGAACAAGCTACCCTCAATCGCTATCCTGCTATCATTGTTTGCGCCTCTGGGGGGGCGAGAATGCAAGAAGGAATGCTCAGTCTGATGCAGATGGCAAAAATATCCGCCGCCTTGCATCGCCATCGCGAAGCTCAATTGCTGTACGTTCCTATCTTGACAAACCCGACTACTGGAGGCGTGACGGCAAGTTTTGCTATGCTTGGCGATCTAATTATTGCCGAACCGAAAGCTACCATCGGGTTTGCCGGTCGCCGGGTAATCGAACAAACTATCCGCGAAAAGCTGCCAGAGGAGTTTCAAACTGCCGAAGACTTGTTGCGACATGGCTTTGTCGATGCGATCGTCCCGCGCCCTCAATTGAAAAAGACTTTAGCGCAATTAATTTGCCTGCATCAGCCAATTACAACTACGCCCCCGGTAGCTGCTTGGCACACGGGGATTGCGCCGCAACCAATTTAGAATAACAAATTGCGCTCGCGACATGATATTGATATTAGAGCGGCTTAATCTCAATCTATTACTGAATTATTCATTATGGGTTTTGCAGACTTGTCCATTGCTGAAATAGCGGAGGATTACAACCTCTCCGAACAGGATGTATTGGCTCTGTGCGACCAATTGGGAATAGCTTATAAATCTTCTAAAACTCGTTTAGCTTTAGAAGATGCCAAAATAATCATTTCCCACGTCTTGACGCAAATCCAATCTTCAAGCGATGGGCAAGATTAAAATGCAGTCAACTTTACATAAATACTAAAAGTTATTAAGATACATGGCATTTTGCTTTGTTGGTAATGACTTTGCCGAAAAATAAGAACCGCAGCCGAATTTATTACCTGTGGTTTTTGCTCAAACAACAGTGATCGAGAGAATTAAGCCCATGATAAATAGCTGTATTCGGAGTCGAAACTTTTGAAGGGGAACTATGTTTAAAAAAACAATCGCTCTTGCGATGGCAACTTTACTACTGGCGTTTGGGCTAGTTGTCGGTCGTGCGGCCGCCGTCGAACTTAGCGAAGCTGTACGGACAGTGCCATTAAATGGTCAAGGAGATACAACGGTACTCAGCCTTAAGCAAGTTCAAGAAGGTAAACGCTTGTTTAACTATGCTTGCGCTCAGTGTCATGCTGGGGGCGTAACCAAAACAAATCAAAACGTAGGACTCGATCCCGAAGCCCTAGCTCTAGCAACGCCACCCCGAAATAATATTGAAGGATTAGTCGATTACTTGCATAATCCAACAACTTATGACGGCGAGGAAGAAATTGCCGAATTGCACCCCAGTACTAAGAGTGCAGATATCTACGCGGCAATGAGAAATCTATCAGAAGATGACCTAGTAGCTATTTCCGGTCACGTCTTACTTCAACCAAAAATTGTTGGTGATAAGTGGGGCGGCGGCAAAATTTACTACTAAAGCCTGTTAGAAGTTGTTAATTGCAAGCCTTCAGCCATCTTCGGACTGCTGGAGGCTTTGGTCAAATCGCTACTATTAAAAAGAACTAATTTAAGGTTGAACTATATAAATGCTGCGTCGATTGTGTTGTGTTATTGCTGTAGTTTTAATTTTAATTGTCCAAACCTATCCTGCTCAAGCGGCAAATATCGATCGCTATTTGGTAAGATTTTTGCACGTTACAGCGCCTATAGATTTAGTCTTAGATGAGTCTGGCGAAACGCGATCGTATTCCCCAGAGGCATTAACTCGCGGTAAAGAACTATTTGAAAACAGTTGTTTAAATTGTCATGTCGGCGGCGCTACTTTACCCGACCCCCAAGTGTCTTTATCTTTAGAGAAATTAAAAGGCGCAACTCCAGCCCGCGATAACATTAATAGTCTTGTGGCTTATTTAAGACGACCAATGGTTTATGACGGCAGCAGCGAAACTTATTGGTGTCGCCAAGTACCGGAAAGCTGGATGAATCAAGACCAAATAGAGAGTTTAGCGGCTTTTGTACTTACGGCAGCACAAAAAGCCCCCGGTTGGGGTACGGATAATTTTTAAATCAATGAATCTACTAAGGTGCGATCGCGCTGCATAGTGCCTAGAACCTGTATTATTGAATAATAAAGTTCGACCTTTTTGGAGAAAATTATGAAATTGATTGCTGCAACTTTACGGCGCTGCGGTTTGGTATTATTGGCAATGGTGGCGCTAGTGAGCAGCTTTGCTTTATTTACCCCTACGGCGGCGGCAGAAACCTACCAAGTTAAACTAGGTTCTGATAAAGGAATGCTAGTTTTCGATCCTGCTAAACTCACTATCAAACCAGGCGATACTGTTGAGTGGGTAAACAACAAAGTACCTCCCCATAACGTTGTTTTTGATGCAGCTAATAACCCTACCAAAAGCGCAGATGTTGCTAAAGGTTTGTCTCACAAGCAATTACTCATGACTCCCGGACAAACTGTAAAATCAACCTTTGCTGAAACCGCTCCTGGAGAATACACCTACTACTGCGAACCCCATCGTGGCGCAGGCATGATTGGTAAAATCACCGTAGCAGAATAAAGTTTTAGTTTCTTTGATTTTTTGAAACTTAGCTCATAATTTTATCAAAGGGAAATGGTCGAAAGTAAAACCATTTCCCTTTTGCAATTTCTATCAATGCAGCGCGATGAGAAAAACTTTATCCTTCCTGCTGTTAGCGTTAGCGCAAATAGCTCTAAGCACTTTTACCGCCTTAATTTTAGGGGACTTTCCCGCCCTCGCCGCACAATCTAATCGCGGCGCAGAAATTTTTAGCCACAACTGCGCCGCTTGTCATCTAGGGGGCGGCAACATTATTATTGGTGACAAAAACTTACATAAGTCAGCGCTTTTAAAGCACCACATTCATTCTATTGAAGCGATCGCAAGTCAAGTAAAGTACGGTAAAAAAGCTATGCCAGCGTTTAAAGGGAGATTGAGCGAGTTTCAAATTGAAGAAGTCGCGTCTTACGTACTAAAACAAGCTGAAAAAGGCTGGTAGATTTTTAAGTTAGCTAATAAATCCATCCGCAGGCTAGAAGCTAGGGACTTAAAAATTGGTTATCGTGTTGCCAGTTTCAAAAAACCGGAAATAAGTCAGATGGTGCCAATTAGAGACAATAACCCTACAACAATTACTCCTTACGTGACTTTTGGACTAATTGCAGCAAATATTCTTGCTTTTCTATTTGAGGCAACTTTACCTCCTCAAGAATTAGATGGATTTTTTCATTTAGCGGCGGTAGTACCAAGAGAATTAACAGCGAGTTTTGGCGGTATATCTGTAAATCAACCCGTACCAGAATGGATAACCCTAATTACTTCGCAATTTTTACACGGCGGGTTATTACATTTGGGCGGTAATATGCTGTTTTTATGGATTTTTGGCAATAATGTCGAAGATCGTTTAGGTCACGTTAAGTATTTAATTTTTTATATTACTTGTGGCGTACTAGCTGGTTTGACGCAGTGGTTTTTCTCGCAAAACTCCGCGATTCCATCGTTGGGGGCGAGTGGCGCGATCGCTGGAGTTATGGGAGCGTATATTCTCCGCTTTCCTCGCGCCGAAGTTTTAACTTTAATTCCCTTGGGTTTATTTTTCCCGGCGGTACGCGTCCCGGCGTTTTACTTTTTGGGATTTTGGTTTTTACAACAAGCTTTTTACGGATTTGCCAGTTTTGAAGCGCCAACCAATATTGGGATGGAAAGTGGTGGAATTGCTTACTGGGCGCACGCTGGGGGATTTGTGTTTGGGGCGATTTTAGGCCCGTTACTCGGATTACTAGAACCGACACCAGAGGAAAAAGCTTATTTGTAGTAGAACTATTTATAAAATTGCTAAATCTTAACATCAATGCTGGAGGCGAGACGTTCCACTGGAACGTCTCTACAATTATCTAAAACGCTAGATTTATTTAGGAAAACTACCTGTGGTTCCATTACGAGATAATAATCCGATCTCCATTACCCCCTATGTTACCTACGGGTTATTTATTGCCAACATTGCTGTTTTTGTTTATCAAATAAGTTTGTCAGAATCGCAATTAGAAAGCTTTTTTCACGTTGCGGCGATGGTTCCCTGCGAATTATCGGGTAGTTGTCCAACAGTAGGACAATTCCCCGAATGGATGACGCTATTTACATCACAATTTCTGCACGGCGGTTTTTTCCATATTGCGGGTAATATGTTGTTTTTATGGATCTTTGGTAACAATATTGAAGATCGTTTAGGACACTTTAAGTATTTAATTTTTTACTTAACTTGCGGCGCATTAGCAGCTTTGGCGCAGTGGTTTTTCTCGCAAAACTCTGGGATTCCATCGTTGGGGGCGAGTGGTGCGATCGCCGGAATTATGGGCGCGTATATTCTTCGCTTTCCCCACGCTAAGGTTTTAACTTTAGTTCCTTTAGGATTTTTTCTGACAACCTTTGACCTTCCTGCTTACTTATATTTGGGGTTTTGGTTTCTTCAGCAAGCCTTTTTTAGCTTTGCAAGTTTAGGCGTGCGGACAAATGTAGGTATGGAAAGCGGCGGAATTGCTTATTGGGCGCACGCTGGTGGGTTTGTAGTGGGGGCGGTACTGGGCCCCATGTTAGGGTTAATGCGGCGCGATTATTAGGGAAGTTGGGCTTTTGGTGGTGCAAATAAACCAATGGAGTTAGAAGCACCCGCTTTTTTTAACTGACGCTTTATTTGCACTGAACATAAGGTAATTATGCTCAACTGTCCTAGCAGTGCTAATAAGATGCTAAATACTCCAGCATCTTTAATTGCCGCAAATGCAAAAATAGTAAATAGTAATGAAGTCGGCACTTGTACAGAACCTAGAGAAAATAAAAGAATAATCAAGGGAGGTAAAATAACTACAGCCCCTAGAGTGCCAACTATCCAAAGTTTCTGTTGTTTTGTCCGCATAAGGGCAACTAATTGAGAAATCGCCGCACACACTACCATTAAGCATAAATTGAAAATTAAAGCCATCGAAGTTGAAAAGCGATCGCTTTTATCCATTTCGAGCATAATCCAGGGGATTAAAACAATAGCTGCAATTACAGCATTAAGCGCGATCGCAACTATAGCTGGACTATTTTCACCCCATACCAAATCTTTAAGTAAAGGTATTAGTGAATTCCAACTATAGGGTTTTTGATTTCGATATCGCGCCCAATCGATTAAAGTTTGCCTTTGCGGTGTCAAAATAACAATTAAGCTACAAAACAGGACAAAGTTATAAACAAGTAAGACGATAAAATTATCTCCTGGTCTATAGTGATGACTATCGCCATCGCCTGTGTAATAACGAATACTATTGATAGCAAAGCCTAAAGCAACTACTTCAAAGCAAGCAACAAACCAGTAACTTTGAAGTTTGCTCAATATAGTTTTACTAAAATTGGCAAAGCAGCGCTCTATTGCTTGCCAAATCCAGTATGTCCATAAACTGTAATTTAATATTGCAATGCTGGTAATACTTACTAAACTCATGCCTACAGGTAAGTTGAACCAGTGCAATCTCGATTCTATAGCAGTAGCCGAAATTAAATATAAGTAAATTTTTGCAAAAGAAAAAACACTGATTCCATCTAGAACATCGCCGGAAAACCCTTTAGATAATAAGCCAATTAACAAGATAAATAACAAAATCGCACCGTTTCCTAGCAAGGCTTGAAAACCGTTCAAGCCTCTAGAACTTATTAAGCTAAATAGCAAGGATAGGCTATAGAAAAACACGCAACTTGTGACTACTACGCTGTAAAAGCTCAAAATCCGAATTAGCGAAATATTAGCAGATAGCCCAGCCCATAGTTGCAAGGGTACAGCCGAAAGTACGGTTATATAAAGTAAGATTGGGACTCCTAAAATTTTGCCCAATAAAATATTTTGAGGCGATCGCGGACTTAAACGGATAAAATTTAGCGTCCCTTGGCGTTCTTCTTGAGCTAAATTATCAATCAATAAGTAAGTCCCGACTACTAATAAACTAAGTATGCCGATGATACTTAATGCTAAAAATAAGTCTAGCGACCATCTTTGCCAATCTACAAGCAAGTTACCCAACCCATCTACAAGACAGGTGCGATCGCGCTCATAAGCAATAGCACCTGTACAGTAAAAACTACTACTAGGAAAATCCCCCTTATAAACGGTGAGTTCTGTAGTCGGGTGTGGCATCCGCATGAGAAAATACACCCATAGCAAAAACTGCCCTAAGAGCGATATAGTTACGGCTAAAGTTAAATTACGCAGTTTGAGTCGTCCTTTGAGTTCCCTGAATAGCTGGGGATTCCAATCGCCTATGGAGTCGAACCAATCTAATTTCTGCATAAAAGTTCTTTTGTCTAGTTTATTATTCGTACTGAGATCGGCACTTTGTCAGGATGCTTGTTTGTGACCGAGTTTAAGAAAAATAGTTTCTAAGTCTTCTTGAGTGCAATGAAACTCTGTAATTGGAATGCCAGTATTGATTAGAGATTGTAATAAGTTTGCACCTTGAGCGCGATCGCCTGTAAAGTAAATTTGCATACTATTGGTTTGCGGTATAACTTCCCATTCCTCAATTAGGGGATGTTTGATTAATTGCGCTTTAAGGGCTTCTAAGTCTCCTAAAGTCGAGATAAAAATTTGTTGGCGGTTTTGACGTTGGTAAAGGTCAGTTAAATTGCAACTTTCGACTAAATAACCCAACTCCATAATCCCCACTGAGGTACAAAGTTCTGCTAAGTCGCTGAGGACATGAGATGAAATTAGAATAGTCATCCCAGCTTCTTGCAATACTTTGATAATCTCCCGAAACTGCTGCCGGGCGATCGGATCTAGTCCTGAAACTGGCTCATCAAGTAATAGTAAAATCGGTTCGTGAATAATCGTTCGTGCCAAACTGAGGCGCTGTTTCATTCCCCGCGACAGCGTTTTTATTTGACTATTGCGTTTGTAAGTTAGTTGGACAAGTTCTAATACTTCGTTTAGACGTTGACGGCGACGGGGATTTTTTAATAAGTACAACCGGGCAAAATAATCTAAATAATCCCAAACCGTCAAATCGTTGTACAAAGGGAAATCATCGGGTAAGTAGCCAAGATGACGTTTAAGTAAAGGGTTGCTTTGGTCTAATGATAAGACTTCGCCATGAATATAAATTTCCCCCTTTGTCGGCGCTTCCGCCGCCGCCAACATCCGAATTAAGGTAGTTTTTCCCGCGCCATTTGGCCCAATAAGTCCGTAAACTTCACCTACAGCTATTTCCAAATCCACATCATTAACGGCAATAGAGCGATCGAAGCGTTTAGTTAATCCGCAAGTTTTAATTGCTAATTCTTTGCTCATAGGTGCGGACACTGGTAGCCATTTTTTGGTCTAGCCTAACCTGCACTCATAAGTTTTAGTTAAACAGTTGCAAAAATGGAAACAATAGATTACGCTTTTACACCGTTAGACGAGAGAAATAGTCTAAGTATTTTGTCACAATGAAAAAGGCGATCGCACTTAAACTTACTTCATAAATGACAACTGCTATTCTTTCAAATACCACAACTAAAACTTGGATTTGGCAAGGCTTCCCAATTTGTTATCAAGCCCAAGGCGACAAAGGCCCGGCGGTAGTTTTAATTCATGGCTTTGGCGCTTCGTGGTGGCACTGGCGGCATAATATACCTGTATTAGCGCAATTTGCCCGCGTGTATGCGATCGATTTAATCGGCTTTGGCGCTTCGGCTAAACCGATTCCTGGCGAACTTAAACCGGGCGAACAAGTAACCTACTCTTTTGAAACTTGGGGAAGGCAAATTGCTGACTTTTGCCGTGAAGTTGTCGGCGAACCAGTTTTATTAGTTGGTAATTCTATTGGTTGCATAGCAGCGATGCAGGCGGCGGTATACGCGCCAGAAACCACTTTAGGAGTTGCTTTAATCAATTGTTCGCTAAGACTACTGCACGATCGCAAACGTCAAGCTTTGCCTTGGTATCGCCGTTTTGGCGCGCCTCTAGTCCAAAAACTTTTAGCAATTAAACCTATTAGTCAGTTTTTCTTTAATCAAATCGCCAAGCCGCAAACTGTCCGCAAAATTTTATTACAAGCTTACGCCCACCCCGAAGCTGTCACTGATGAATTGATAGATATTTTAATGTCGCCAGCCCGCGATCCGGGGGCATTAGCCGTATTTGTGGCTTTTACTGCCTACGGACAAGGGCCGTTACCTGAAGACCTATTAGCGGTGCTGCCATGCCCGGCTATTATGTTATGGGGAACTGCCGATCCTTGGGAGCCCATAGCATTGGGACGAGAATTAGCTAAGTTTCCCCAAGTGCAAAAGTTTATTCCCCTTGAAGGTGTAGGGCATTGTCCTCAAGATGAAGCGCCGGAATTAGTCAATCCGATTTTGCAAAAGTGGATTGCAGAAAATTCCGGCAACGCTACATAATTTATTGCTGAAGGATTTGGTCTTGTTTTTTCAGCCAATCTTGTCCTAATTGAATTGTGATGTCAGATTGAAGATTGCCTGTACTTTCTACGCGCACTTCGCCAACGTTTAGAGTTTGACGAATAGTTTGAGCGCTATTGCGATCGCCTTGCTGGGCGACAATATGAGTTATATCTAATGGTTCGCTCCAGCGTCTTGCTACATACACATTACGGTAGCCAGCTTCTGCTAGGGAGTTTACTAGCGATTGTACGGCAGTATCGCTCCCTGTACTATCTTGAATTGCAACTCTCAACCTGGCAGGATCAACTTCTGCTTGCATTCCCTCGGCTGGCACGTTGAAGTACTGAGTCATCATCGTGGCAATGCGACCGCTATCTGGCAGCCAATAACTTGCGTTATATTCGCCTTGGGCGCTAAAACGTCCCGGTACTAGCAACATCTGCACGTCGGAGCGTTTTGTCTGTACGCCAAAACCTACTAATGCCATTAATTCTTGGATGGTCAAATTAGTATCGATGTGCGATTTAATTACTTCTAGCATCTTGGGAACGCGCGTTACGGTAGTAGGATTTAATGCTTGTTCCATTAAAGACCGCATCAATATTTGCTGGCGTTGAATGCGCCCGATATCGCCATTTTCGTCGTAACGAAAACGGAGAAATTGCAGTGCTTGGTTGCCGTTGAGATGCTGTTTTCCAGCTTTGAGGTTGATGTACAAATGCTGGCTATCGTCTTGATATTTCATGTCTTTGGGAACGAAAACTGTTACTCCCCCTAAAGCATCAATAAGTTTTTCTATCCCTTGGACGTTGATTCTTATATAGCGATCGATCGGTGCGCCGTTTAATAGTTCGCTAGTTGCTTGAGCGCTAAGAGCAGGACCGCCGCGATAGTTAGCAGAATTTATTTTATTAAAATTGTGTCCTTCCACCGCCACGCGCGTATCTCTAGGAATTGAAAGCACGGCTAACTTTTTGTTAATAGGATCGAAGCGCAGCAACAACATCGTGTCGGAAAGCCCTTCAAAAGAGTTGAGCGTGGCATGGTAGCCTAATTTATCACTCCCGGCGGGCGGATTGCTGACATCTGACGTTAAAACTTTTACACCCAATACTAAAATATTTACCGGACGAGTTAGTTCTGAAAGCTTTAAACTACCGCGAGAAATGCGATCGCCTTTACCAAAAATCGCTTCTTGTTCTGGGCTGAGTTCTGCTTGCATCAAGGGCGTACTTGACAAAGAAACTGCAAGCATCGCTCCGGCGGTAGCAGAGAGCGTGGCTACACCTGTTAAGCCTGTCCAAAACCACAACCAACGCCCAGTCTTAGAACGGGAGGATTTTTTAATAATCTTTGCGGAATTGAGCGAAGGAGACTTTCGCGCCGAATGTTTTTGACCTGCCACAGACTTCCTCACACTTAGTTAACACCAAAAAATAATTGCACTCAATTGAATTGAAAATATAGCATCTAGCAAATAATTATTGGCTAAACTTACTAAATACACAATTATTCGCAGTTACCGCCTGACTATACGTTCAAGGAAAAGTTTACTCGGATTATATTTGACTGGCAAACGGCATTTTTACGTAAACTCCAAGGGGTAAAGCAAAAAAGCAAAATTTGTGATTTGCTTCCATTTAAGATAAATATTTGTCTACTTGCTTTGCCAAACTGCTAAACCCTGGTACTTGTAAGGATTTGCGTTTATAGAGGCGAACCATTAATATCACGCTGACTAAAAAATAACCAGAAGTTAAAAAAGTATTTAATATTAAAAGCCGTAAAGCTAAAAATTCAGAAGTTTCTGCGCCCATTCCCAAGAGCAAATATCCAACTAGCCAGCTACCTGCAAGGGTTACAGACAATCGGCTGACTTTGAGTTGTTCGCTCTGGCTCTGTTTATCGTTGCGATAGAGCGTCCACAAAGACGGAAAAAAGCCGAGTATTGGGATTAAATAGAAAAATAGCTGTAAATGCTTAAGGTCTAAATTATCTGTTGGTTCAACATTTTTCATATTGGCTGTAAAAATCCTGAAGTAGAGGGATGAGTTAAAAAGGTGAATTTAGAGATAATAAGACCGCTTGAGCAAATTCAATCGTGTTTTATCCGGCAGTAGGCAAATGCAGAAACGCTTAATACTTGGATGGTGGCAGGCAATGACGCTAGGCGGGCGATTGACGGCGATCGCTCTTGTAGCTCCTCTAATCGTACTCAATGCTTGGGCAGTTTCTTCTATTTTCAACTATTTCAACTCGCTAATTGTAATTTTAGTCGGCGCTTCGCTGCTGGCATTTTTGCTCAACTATCCGGTTAGCTGGATGGAAAGCAAAGGAGCTAAACGAGAACAAGTTGCGATATTGGTGTTCTTGGTCGCTTTATCGGTTTTGCTGGCTTTGGGAGTGACTTTAGTGCCTCTGGTACTTACCCAAGCGCAACAATTGGTTGTGCGTTTGCCAGAATGGATTGATTCAGGGCGCTATCAGCTATTACTACTAAATCAATGGGCGGATAATCAAGGTTTTCCGCTTAATCTCGATGCGTTACTGGTACAAATTAACGATCGCCTCAAAGGGCAGTTGCAAGCGATCGCCTCTCAGGTATTGAATCTAGCAGTCCTGACCGTTACTAGCTTGCTAGATTTTGTCTTAACAATGGTTCTAGCTTTTTATCTGTTACAGCATGGCGATAGCTTGTGGCAAAGTTTAATTGAATGGTTGCCAGCTAAAATTCGCCAGCCGTTTTCGCAAACTTTACGACTGAGTTTTCAAAACTTCTTCATCGGACAGCTTATTTTTGGCACTTGCATGGCATTTGCTTTAATTCCTACCTTTCTATGGCTCAAAGTTCCGTTTGGTTTGCTATTTGGCTTAACTATCGGGATTATGGCGCTCATTCCTTTTGGCGGCACGGTAGGAATTATTGCTACGACTTTACTTGTTGCTTTACAAGACTTTTGGTTGGGTTCGCGGGTATTAATTGCGGCGGTAATCGTCCAACAAATTCTCGAAAACTTAGTTGCTCCCCGGATTTTAGGTAGCGTTACAGGTTTAAATCCCGTGTGGATATTAATATCTGTTTTGACGGGAGCGCGAGTTGGGGGATTATTAGGGGTAATTGTCGCTGTCCCTTCGGCGGTTGTGATTAAAACTGCTTTAAGTGCGGTGCGCGGGCGCAGTCAGGGGGGGGAAGCATTGAGTGCAAGTCAACTAGAACTAGAAATTAACGATGCAAATCAAACGACCGTTGAAGTCGTGCCACCCCAACTCAAAAAACTAGCAACCGATTGACGATTACAGGCGATCGCGCGATTGCTGAGTAATATTAGATGGCGAAGCAGGAAATAAGGAACTTGTTGAAGCATCGAGCTTTGAATATCCAGCCACAGAAAAACCTAGCATTACTACACTGGCGGCGGATAGGGCGTACCGTCTACCCAAACGAATCGCATAGCGTCGAAGCTGAAAACCTGTCTTTTGACTAGAAGATGGCTGATTCATAAGTACCTTAGTGGCTAGACAAATGTAATGCACCATAAAGCTAACCTTATGGGCATTAACATTTGTTAATATGACATTTTTAGTTAGGCATTTTGGCTTAGTTACTATTTTGGTAACGACAATTTGCTAGTTCGTCCACCAAGCCAGCGCGTAAGGTTGAGTAGGGTTGTGGACTTGTTGAGAAAATTGCACGCGGATTTTGTATTTACCTGTACTAGGCACGGGGCAAAAAATATGTTCTACACTATCAACTTCGCTAATAGATGTACAAATGCTACTAGGAGCGTTATTAGATTCGCTGCTAACTAAATACAGGTCTAAATTATTTAAACCGCGATCGCGAAAATTCTCTTTAAGATCGTACTGCGCGTTTTTATTCGTGTCGTTAAGCTCGACTAAGCGATTCCAAACAAGAGTTATAGACACAAAACCACCTTGCGTCAAAGGTTTAGCTAATACATATTCTTGAGTGGAATTAGCATTAACTGAGCCGTAATCCCAACCAATCGCTGGCATTATCCCCTGGGGTTTCCATTCTCCCGCACTAAATTGTTGATAAGCACGAAAAGCATTGAGTTGTCCCGTCCCCATTTGGGCGTGGAGGGGAATTTTGGGATCGCTATAAGCATCGGATTGCGTCCAATCTAAATTTTGCTTGTCAATAATTGTTTTAGTCATGCCCAAACGCAAGTTGTTGGCGTATTCTTGCACTTTATCGGCAGAATTGAGCATCACAGCTTTCATTACTTCTTGGCGACGAGCATTCAAACTCCAATGGCGCTTTTTAACTCGCAATTGCTTGTCGCCGTATTCTTGCAATAAAGCCACTGTTGCGGTGACGTGAGGCGCGGCAAAACTCGTTCCCGTTACTTTTGTTACTTTACCATTGGGATTGAGTAAGGAGATATTACTTCCCGGTGCTACTAAACCAATCGCGCGACGAATCCCCAAATTTACCTCTTTGCCATTTAACCGCCCTTCTACCCCGACTTTGGTATCGCTTAAATTTGACACATCTACTTTATTAAAAATTCCCTCTCTGCGGCTGCTAAAAGCGACGTTAATACCGTTGTAGTTATCGGTCGGGATGGGAATACCACCTTTACCCTGATTGCCAGCGATCGCGTACAAAACGTTGTGAAAGCGACTAGACCAGTCAATACATTGAGTTAATAGCGCATTGCCATCTAAACGAGCATTTACTCTAGGATCGCGCTCTAAAGTTTCCCCAAAGCTAAAATTTATCGCTCGGACATCGCCGCTATTTTGCATGGCTACGTGCTGCGCGGACAAGCATTCTTCGGGTTGACCTCCGGTTTTAAGCGAACCAACGGCGGTAGAATAAAGCCTAGCTCCTGGGGCTACGCCGCGAATTGCTTTATCGGCGCTAATCATGACGCTGGCAACGTTTTCGGCATGGGGATCTAAGTTTGTATTTGCTTTGGCTGGGCGATCGCGTAAAAATACTCCTGCTAAAGCGATCGCGCGATTTCCCGATACTGCTTTATCTAAACCGTACTGTCCGGGACGACCGATTTCTACTTGTCCGATACTAATTTTGCGCCCAATTAGATTGTAAGGAAACCCATGCAGGCGTAAAGCATCAATTCCTGTTTCGGCAATCGATGTAGGTTGTTGCGCCCAAACTGGATGATTAAGCGCGATCGCGCTTAATCCCCCAATAGTCCCCATTAGTTGTTTAATCATTTGCTGCCAACACGAGCCTTTGCACCCAAGTAATTAATTTTATTGCTTTTTGAGGATGGACAGCAATTTCAACTATTTAGTCCAAGCCGTCCCCCAATGTTAAAATGTTTTACATCTGAGGACTTAGGAGAACTAATCTATGACTAACACGCCATCGCCCAAGCCAATTGTAATTGCTCCATCTATTCTATCTGCCGATTTTAGCCGTTTGGGAGATGAAATTAGAGCGGTTGATGCCGCCGGGGCTGATTGGATTCACGTTGATGTCATGGACGGTCGGTTTGTTCCAAATATCACCATCGGCCCGTTAATTGTTGAAGCTATTCGCCCGGTTACGCAAAAGCCTTTGGATGTCCACTTGATGATTGTAGAACCAGAAAAGTATGTAGAAGATTTTGCTAAAGCTGGCGCAGATCATATTTACGTCCACGCCGAACACAATGCTTCTCCGCACTTGCACCGCACTTTGGGACAAATCAAAGAACTCGGCAAAAAAGCTGGAGTAGTCCTCAATCCGGGTTCGCCTCTAGAACTAATTGATTACGTGCTTGAATTATGCGATTTGGTTTTGATCATGAGTGTCAACCCTGGTTTTGGCGGTCAAAGCTTTATTCCTGGCGTACTACCTAAAATTCGCAAGCTCCGCGCTATGTGTGACGAGCGTGGTTTAGATCCTTGGATTGAAGTTGATGGTGGCTTAAAAGCTAATAATACTTGGCAGGTAATTGAAGCCGGGGCAAATGCGATCGTTGCTGGTTCGGCGGTATTTAACGCGCCAGACTATGCAGAAGCGATTAAGGGTATTCGCAATAGCAAACGTCCTTCTCCTGAACTTGCCGCCGTTTAAAAAATTTCTAGTTTATATAGCAATCCTGAGTCATTTATAAAATCCAGATGGTTTCGCCCCCTAGCCCCCAACCTTGGGGGAACAAGACTCTTAGCCACCTCCAATTGGGGGTTTAGGGCTATCTAATATTTCATAATTTAATATAGGACTGCTATAGCTAAAATAAGTCCGCTAAGAGTAGAACTCTTAGCGGACTTATCTATATTATTAGGGCGTAAATTACTGATGGCGGCGATCGCCTAACCATTTTGCGGCGGCAATTCCAACTACTGCGGCTACTAAAGGATTGCTCAAAAACTTAATTATCCCAGGCTTTTCGGCTAGTACTTCTTGGAAAATATCGGGGTGACTGTGGTAGGCAAAAGATGCCAACTTAGTTACGTCATCTACATTCATTTTACTAGCGTGATGAGTAGAAAGACCCAACTGCTGCTCTAAGTCGCGCTCTTTAAGTCCTCTTTTTTCCAAATGCTTGAAAAATGCTCTCGCTACGTCGTCTCGTTCGTTTGGCTTGATTTGGGCGATCGCTTTTTGCAATTCTGGCTCTAATTGTCCGGGAGGAATGCGATCGTGGTGCAAAGATTGTCCAAATAATTGACGGCGTTCTTCATGAGAGGAACGGTTGGCAAAATCGTCAAAGTTTTCGTATTGCAACTCCGAACCCATGTCCGCATCGCCTAAACTTTCCGTATTTCCTTGGGACAAATCATTCATGATTTGACGCTTATACTGATCGCTACTACTCATTTAATTTATTCTCCTCATGCAAAACTATTTTATATTTTTAACTGCGGTTATTTGCCGTCAATCTCAATTTCTACTTATATTCAATTTGATTAGATTGAACGTCATACTTTGCAGTTAAAACTAACTTTTTGTCTGGCGCGTACATCAAAACAGTTAAGTCTTGATTTGGGAAATTTTTGTGAAATCCTTGAGCTAAAGATTTTGCTAAAGGCTTAACTTCTGTTGGTTTAACTTGGGGTGTAATAACTACACCTAGCTTGTTGTTGTCGCGCACATAAGCGTCTTTAACTAAACCTTTACTTTTGCTAACAACCCAATTACCAAAGTCTTGTCCGCTTGCACTATTTCCTCTTTCTAATTGACTGTAACTATTAGTGCTATTAGCAGGTGGTAGAGTTGGTTGCTTGGCTTGCACCGCTCCGTTACAAGCTACAGTTGTTGTTAGCACCAGTGTTAAGATTAACGCTGTCAAAATTCGGCGTAGTTGCTGAATCATACTGAGTTTAATTTTTTCAAGTTTTGCTATGTATGAGCAGTATTTTGTGGTGAGATACTGCTCTTTTTTGGACTCTAACCTTAGATTTATGCTAAAATATATCTAAGGTTAAAAGATAATTAATCGAGCTTCTCTTTAACTTTGTCTTTTACGTCTTCTACACCATGACGTACTTCGCTTTCAGCTTGTTTTGCTTGACCTTCTGCTTTATCTTCAGGGTCGCCTGTAACATTACCCAAAGCTTCTTGAGCTTTACCTTCAATGTTTTTAGCAGCAGCTTTAGCTCTATCATCTAAACCCATAATACTCTCCTTGCTTATCTAATAAATAGCTTCAAAATCAAAATCAACTTTGAAGTTAGTTTGTTATTCTGTTGACAATCTAACTATTTATTGAAGTAATAAACTTCTGCCAGAAGACATATTAATTCTCTATGCTGAAAGATGTAAAAGAGCGAGGAGAGTTTAAGTTGTTTAGGCAAAAGTAATATTAACAAAAGTAAATAAAAACATCAAAAACAATTATGGCAACTAATAGCGCGTTTCAACTCCAAGCACCTTTTCAGCCAACGGGAGATCAACCGAAAGCGATCGCCCAACTAACAGCAAATATTCAAGCAGGAAAACGCTATCAAACCTTATTAGGCGCAACAGGTACGGGAAAAACATTTTCTATAGCTTCGGTAATTGAAAAAGTCGGCAAACCTACCTTAGTTTTGGCTCACAACAAAACTTTAGCGGCACAATTGTGCAATGAATTGCGCGAGTTTTTTCCCGACAACGCCGTAGAGTATTTTGTCAGTTATTACGATTATTACCAGCCAGAAGCTTATATTCCCGTTACCGATACCTACATAGAAAAAACGGCTTCAATCAATGACGAAATAGATATGCTGCGTCACTCCGCCACGCGCAGTCTTTTTGAACGTCCTGATGCGATCGTTGTGGCTTCTATTAGCTGCATTTATGGATTAGGTACGCCAAGAGAATATCTCAAAGCCGCTATTCCTTTACAGATTGGTAAAGAAGTCGATCTTAGAGAACTTTTGCGCGAGTTAGTAACCGTCCAGTATCGTCGCAACGACTTAGAAATGAGTCGCGGGCGTTTTAGATTAAGAGGTGACGTACTAGAAATTGTTCCCGCCTATGACGATCGCATTGTGAGAGTAGAATTTTTTGGCGATGTAGTAGAGGCGATTCGTTACGTCGATCCGGTAACGGGAGAAATTCTTAAAAGTATTGAAGCAATTAATATCTATCCCGCCCGACACTTTGTTACTCCAGAAGATCGACTAGAAAGCGCTTGCGAAGCTATAGAACAAGAATTGAGACAAAGGCGATTGCAATTAGAAAGCGAAGGCAAATTACTAGAAGCGCAACGCATCGATCAGCGCACTCGCTACGACTTAGAAATGTTGCGGGAAGTTGGCTATTGTAACGGAGTCGAGAACTACTCCAGACATTTAGCTGGGCGCAACCCCGGAGAACCGCCAGAGTGCTTAGTTGACTACTTTCCAGATGATTGGCTATTGGTAGTAGATGAGTCCCACGTGACTATTCCGCAAACGCGCGCTATGTACAATGGCGATCGCGCCCGTAAGAATGTATTAATCGAACATGGTTTTCGATTACCTAGCGCCGCCGACAATCGCCCCCTCAAAGCCGATGAATTTTGGCAAAAAGTCAATCAATGTATATTTGTCTCGGCAACTCCTGGAGAATGGGAATTAGAATTATCGGAAGATCGAGTAGTGCAACAAATAATTCGTCCTACCGGCGTAATCGATCCAGAGATATTCGTGCGTCCCACTGAAGGACAAGTAGACGATTTACTTGGAGAAATTAAAGATCGCATTGATAAGCGCGAACGAGTGCTAGTAACGACTTTAACTAAGCGCATGGCAGAAGATTTGACCGAATACCTACAAGATCGGGGTGTAAGAGTGCGCTATCTGCACTCAGAAATCAATTCCATTCAAAGAATTGAGATATTGCAAGAATTACGCGAAGCAGTGTTTGATGTCCTGGTAGGCGTGAACTTGTTGCGCGAAGGTTTGGACTTGCCAGAAGTATCGTTAGTAGCGATTTTAGACGCAGATAAAGAAGGCTTTTTAAGGGCGACGCGATCGCTAATTCAAACAATTGGTAGAGCGGCGCGTCACGTGAGCGGACAAGCGATTATGTACGCTGACAACCTCACCGATAGCATGGCAAAAGCGATTGAGGAAACCGAACGGCGTAGAGAAATCCAAATTGCCTATAACGAACAGCATCATATTACACCTAAATCGATTATCAAAAAATCTGCTAACTCAATACTGTCCTTTTTAGAAGTATCGCGACGATTGAATGCTCAAGAATTAGCAATAGTTGACGAGCAAGCGGACGATTTACCTTTAGATGCTTTACCCGATCTAATCGTGCAATTAGAAGCACAAATGAAAGAAGCGGCAAAAAACCTAGAATTTGAAGAAGCCGCCAAATCGCGCGATCGCATTAAACGTTTGCGCGACAGGTTATTAGGGCATTAAATATATGTAGAGACGTTGCAGTGCAACGTCTCTACGATACGGACATCAACCTGTATTTCGCATTCCCGCCGCAATGCCATTAATCGTCAATAAAGCCCCTCTTAGCAATTCTCCTTTACTGTATCGAGAATGAATTACCCCAGAAGTTGTACTGCCCGATTGACGCAACCGCTTCAACAAAGATACTTGCAAAAAGCCCAAGGGAACAATAGTTCCATTTCGCAATTGTACGGATCTTTGCAACACCGGATCGCCATCTAAAAGCCGCTTATGCGCCGTAATCGTTAAAATCATGTCGCGAGTTAGGTAGTATTCATTAGCAATTTGCTCGAATACTCTTTCCAAACGCGCCTTATCTTCCGGGTGTGATAACTCCTCTACATAATGCTGCGCCATTTGGATATCTACTTTAGCTAACGTCATTTCTACTTTAGAAATCACCATTTTAAAAAATGGCCATTTCATATAAAAACAGCGCAGTAACTTGATGTGATCTTCTGGCTTTTCCGCAACAAACTCTTGCAAAGCCGTACCTACCCCGTACCAAGAAGGTAATAAAAAGCGCGTTTGCGTCCAGCTAAAGACCCAAGGAATCGCTCTTAAACCACTTATATCCTTGTTTCCTGACTGACGACGAGCGGGGCGAGAACTAATTTGTAGTTGGCTAATTTCGCCAATTGGGGTTACTTGATGAAAAAAGTCAATAAAATCTGGTTGCTCGTAAATTAAATTACGATAGTGAGAACGCGATCGCGCTGATAGTTCCTCTAATATCTCATTCCAAGGTTGAATGTTATCAAACCCAGTTTGCAACAAACTTGCTTGAATGACGGCGGTAGCGATCGTTTCCAAATTATAAAGTGCTAACTGTGGCAAAGAGTATTTAGACGCTAATACTTCTCCTTGTTCGGTAATTTTTATCCGCCCGTTGATACTGTGACCTGGCTGCGCCAAAATCGCTTCATAAGCAGGCCCTCCACCGCGACCTACCGATCCACCGCGCCCGTGAAAAATCCGCAAGTGTACGCCGTATTCTTCGGCAATTTTTTGCAGTGCTTTTTGAGCTTTATGAATTTCCCAGTTACTACTCAAAAACCCTGAATCTTTGTTGCTGTCGGAGTAGCCGAGCATAACTTCTTGTAAATCAAAACTCTCTTTCTCCTTAGCAGCGTACCCACCAGCTAGTAAAGCCCGGTACGATGGCATTTCAAATAGTTTTCGCATCACCGTCGGAGCGCGTTGTAAGTCTTCTACCGTTTCAAATAATGGCACGACTTGCAGCGTTCCGGTTGCCGTACCGGGATCGAATAGTCCGGCTTCTTTGGCTAGTAATAAAACTTCTAGTAAGTCGCTTAGTTCCCGACTCATGCTGATGATGTAAGTTTGACAAATATTGATGCCAAACTCTTGTTGCAAACTCCGCACTACGCGAAATGTTTGAATCAATTCGTTGGTTGCAGGCGAAAAGGGCAACTCCGAGGGTATTAAGGGGCGGCGAGTTTGCAGTTCGCTCGATAGCCAAATCACGCGCTCGGCTTCGGATAACTCGTTGTAGGGACGAGGTAAGATTTGCAGGTAGTCTAAAATTTCATTGAGCGCCTCCGCATGACGAGACGATTCTTGACGAATATCTAAGTGTGCCAAGTTAAAGTCGTAAATTTCAACTTGACTAATCAAGTTTTCTAATTCTCGGCAAGTAATGCCTGTCTCTTTAAGGTTGCTTTGAATTAACCGCAAATCTGCTAAAAAGTCGGCGGCGCAATGATAAATTCCTTTAACATCAAGGGCGATTATTTTTTGACTTAAATCGGTACTATACAAACTAGCATTGCGATCGCGCGTATTTTCTAATCTTTTCAAGATGTAGCACAACTTCAATCGATAAGGTTCTTGGCGATAGCGCAAGGCTTGGGCTTCGTACACTTCGCTCATCTGCGATTGTTCTTGCTCTAGCGATTCTAATAAATCGGGCAAAACATCGCTCAAGTGCAGCGACAAGCTTAACAAGTCTATTAGCCGTTTAACGGACTTGATATACTTCTCTAGTACCATTTGCCTTTGATAGCAAGCAGTTTGCCAGGTTACTTCTGGCGTTACCGAGGGGTTGCCATCGCGGTCAGAACCTACCCACGAACCAAATTTACAAAAATTCTTGCTGGGTGGATTTAAGCGGGGAAAGCTTTGATTAATTGAGTGTTTCAGGCTTTGATACAGTTTGGGAATTTCATCAAACAATACTTCTTGGAAGTAATGCAAAGCATACTCAACTTCATCTAAAACTGCTGGCTTAAACTGATGCAACTCATCAGTACGCCACCACAAACGGATTTCTTCGGTTAACTGTTCTTTTAATTCTGCTGCTTCCCAGGAACTTGCTTCGCTGACAATTGCTTTACCTTCTTCTAGTTGGTCGAGTTGTTGGAGCAATTTAGCCATCCGACGCTGCTTGTCGCGAATTGTATGGCGGACAATTTCAGTCGGGTGCGCTGTAAATACAAGTTGAATATCCAGTTGGTTAATTAATTGCTGAATGTGCTGGGGTGGCACGTTCATCGCTCGCAAATAAGGAAACAATGTTTGAAATGTACGCTGGTCTTGGGGTTCGTTATGAATAGCTTGCCAATTTTTTTCTAATAAATCTGCTCCTACTCCCCCATTGACAAATTGTGCTTCTTCTGATATAGAATCTATTAAAATCTGTTGAGATTTTTGCGGAGTGCGGCTGAGGAGTTGTTGACGCTGTTCGTAATGTTGCTCGACAATATTAATTAGCTGAAAGTACAAAGCAAAAGCACGAGCGGCGCGGATAGCTTCGTTAAAATCTAATTGAGCAATTAACTTAGTTACCGAAGACGCTTCATCGCTGTTTGCTTGTCCTTCCGGGGAACACAAGTCGCGCAGTTGTCCCAAAAGATTGACTAATTCTTGACCGCATTCTTGCCGGATTACCGACTCCCACAAGTCTTCGACTATTTGGAGGCGATCGCGCAAAAATAAATCGATCGGAGAAATAGTAATGCCTAATACTTCATCAGAAGGGTGGAGGAGCGAACTCATAAGTATTTGTTCGGGTAAAACCGGGAATAATCAATAATTTTAGGGTTTAATTCCAATTAAAGTCGTTTCACAAACAACAAAACTTTGTTTGCATTTGTGAAATCAAGCTATTTTTAGGTATTATTTTCCGGGAAAGGCAGAATTGGCAAGCGATCGCCTCTAAATACTTCTTCACTAGCATCGGCGATCGCGTTGATAGTGGGTGCTAAAACCTTTCCTGCTACCAAAACGAATAATACAGGCGCGGTGCTTAATTGCAGCAGGGTACTACTTGTAATAGTAAATAAACCCAAGTCTAAGCCATCCTTGGATGATGGTTGATAATGAGAATTAGACATATTTGATTTGAGTTAATAATTTGATATGTAAAAGCAGCCACAACTTTGCTCTACTCTTAAAGTTAGTTTAGCCTTTCCTATCCCTAGTCAAACAGCAATCTTTGCATTTAGTTGCTCTTTTAGTTGACGTTAAGTATAAAACTTCAGGTAAAATTTGTCTCTCCTTTAGCTGTAGACAATATCTCAAAAAAAAACTTATACTTGATCCTCAACTTTATTAATGACATTGCGAGGAGAGTATTATCGCTGAACCACTAAACCTAACTGTTAGCCTAAGAGGTACTCGTGAAGTCCAGGATAACTACCAGCTATTCCGCCTCACAGGTTTATTAGATGCTTTTTCCGAACCAACATTTCGCAAGGTTATCGGCAAATATATCGAAGAAGGGCCTATACACATTATTTTGGATCTTTCTCAAATAGATTTTGTTGATAGTTCTGGTTTAGGCGCTTTGGTGCAACTTGCCAAACTTGCTCAAAGCTCTGGAGGGACATCGCAAATTGTCACTAATGCCCGTGTCACGCAAACAGTTAAGCTGGTACGCTTAGAACAATTTTTATCTCTACGCCCAAGCGTAGAAATAGCTTTAGAAAATACTAAGCAGTCTTAAAACTTCTCAATTAGCTCGATTACCTGCTATCCGATTGCCTAATCTGGATAGCTTAGTTTTTATGTTTTTATTGTAAAGTTAATCGCTGCTACCTACCAAAATCGGCGGATCGAGCATAATAGTCAAGTGAAGCTATAAGTATTTCATCGCTTAAGCCGAGTTACCGCTAACCCAAAAGTTAACAAGAGGGATACATAATTTGCGATCGCGGAGGATAGTTGCTTGATTCAAGAGCCAACAGAATTGGCAGCCCAGCCTTTACAAAGGCTAGTAAACTCGATTCCTATAAATCTTGCCCAAATACAACAAGTTTCTCCCGCAGCTTTGGCTTATATAGGTGACGCGGTATACGAACTTTATATAAGAACAAATTACTTGTTGCCTCCTAAATCGGCTTACGCCTATCATCAATTGGTAGTCGCTCAAGTACGCGCCGAAACTCAAGCATTACAACTAACCTCTCTTACGGCTTATTTAACTCCTACAGAGCTAGAAATTGTCCGTCGGGGACGCAATGCCGCTAATCGCCCCCCAAAACGAGTAGATGCGGAAGTTTACGGGCGGGCTACGAGCCTAGAAACATTGATTGGTTATCTTTATTTAACCAATTTTCCCCGTTTGAGTCAGTTGCTGGAAAAACTCAGCTTGCTGGAAACTGAAGTAGATAAATGAACTTTAAAGCTTTTCATACCAGCGTTTTTCAATTGGCGAGCCGCAATCCAAGCTTTAATTAAGTAAATATTAAAAGTTTACTAATATACATCGAAAGATTCCATAAATCAATCTTTCGATACTAAAATAACTTTTCAAGTTCTATAAAATATTATTGATTCGGCTTGCCGGAATCTAAGTTAATACAAGCAAATGGCTGACAAACCTCATAAAAAGATAGTTTCTGGTAAACCAAAAATTGCTAGTAACAATGGGTCTAAACCTGTTTTAAAAAATAAAACAGATCGTGGCTATGCTCCAGAGCAACCGAAAAAAACTTTGAAAACCTTGAAAGTCAGTTTGCCCAAAGTTGGACAACCAAAAAGCGATCGCTCTAGAGAGGAGCGTTATAGCCCCAGAAGCGATCGCCCCAGCGAAAACCGTTCGGAATTTTCCTCCCCTTCAATGGCGGAGAATAGAGAAGAAGATAGCGATTTGCTTTACGGTCGTCACACCGTACTTACAGCCTTAGAAAATCAGCGATCGCTCAATCGATTGTGGATTACATCGCGCTTGCGTTACGATCCTCGATTTCTCTCGTTGATTGCTCAAGCTAAAGATAGCGGCACGGTTGTAGATGAAGTTGACCCCAAACGCTTAGATCAAATTACCAATCGCGCTAATCATCAAGGCGTAGCGGCTCAAGTTGCTCCCTACAGTTACAGCGAGCTTGGCGAATTAATCGCCAAAGCAAAGTCTAGCTCCGAGCAGCCAGTAATTATTGTGGCAGATAGCATCAACGATCCCCATAATTTAGGGGCAATTATTCGTACCGCCGAAGCAATTGGCGCTCAAGGCTTAGTAATTCCGCAAAGAAGGGCAGTAGGTGTTACTTCCACAGTCATGAAAGTAGCGGCGGGAGCTTTAGAAACGTTTGGAGTTGCAAGAGTGGTAAATCTTAGCCGGGCGTTGGAAGAATTAAAAGCCGAGGGTTTTTGGATTTACGGCACCGCCGCAAGTGGCAGCGAACTATTGCATACCGTAAAGTTTAGTGGAGCGATCGCGCTTGTCGTTGGTTCGGAAGGAGAAGGACTGAGCTTGCTAACACAACGCTGTTGCGATGTATTGGTATCTATTCCCCTTGCTGGCAGTACGCCTAGCTTAAATGCTTCTGTAGCTACAGGAATGGCTCTTTATGAAATTTATCGCCAGCGATGGGGAACAAAACTTCATTTAGAAAAATTGAAAAAAGAAGCGTGACGAAGTATAACAGTTTGTAAATTATATTGATAGAAATTTAGAGAACACCGACTGCAACCAAAAGTAGAGCAAAAAAATGAAAAATATTTGGCACGATCTCAAAGAAATTTTGACTAACTTTTTCCAAGGATTAGGTTGGGCGTGGTGGATAGAAGTGGTCACCCAAACACCTCGTTGTACTTACTACTTTGGCCCATTTTTGAGTACCAAAGAAGCAAGCGCTGCCCTAAATGGCTATGTAGAAGATTTAGAACAAGAGGGAGCAACAGGTATAAAAGTCCAAATTAAACGCTGCAAACCCCAGGCGTTAACCATTGCTGAGGATTTGGGCGAAAAAAGAGAGCGTTATGTTAAACCAGCTTTCAATAATTAGAGCGTAGTAGGGGTGATTATGCCCCTACTTTAGTATTTGGGGGTGAGCGGCAAGCCAAGCATCAATATTGCTATTTACTTGCTGGGGTATTTCCCAAGGAAATAGATGAGCGGTGTTTGGATAGCATTGCCATTGACAATCTTTAAGATGTTGAGCAGTTTCGAGGCTTGAGGAGACGGTAATATGCCGATCTTCTGCCGCCGCCAGCATCAAACAGGGGACTTGAATTTGCTCTAAGGCTTCTAAACGGTTGTAGCCAGCTTTGAGGGCGTTATTGAGCGCGCCATGCGCCGCCGGGGAGGTTTGCAAAAAAGCTGACATGGCATCAGAGGCAAGATAGCGGTAAGTAGTAGGTGTGTGTTGTTGAACGAGGTAGCGATACAGGGACTTTTTGCCAAAAATATCAATATTCCACTGTAAGCTCGGTTGAATTTGGTTGATGATGGAAGCGATCGCCGTAAATAAATTATCTTGCAAGCTTACGGGTGGATGGCTACCTCTTGGACGTGCCGCCGTAGCAATTAAAATTAATCCCGTCACTCGCTTAGGTAGTTTCAAAGCTAATTCCAGCGCTAAAATGCCACCTAAAGACCAGCCGAGAATTAGGCATTTTTCAATTTTTAAGCTGTCTAGCAGCGCCTCTAAGTCGGTTAAATGGTCTTGCATGACAAAATTGCCCTGAAAGCGGCTTTTACCATAGCCACGCAAATCCGGTGCGATCGTTTTAAATCTTTGAGACAAGCTTTGAGTAAAAACTGACATACTACTACCCGATCCCGGATGCCCGTGCAAGCAAAGAATGGGGAAACCTTGCCCTTGAATGTAAGTATTAAGTTTGTGCGGTTTAGAAGTCACGTAAATTAAGCCCAAATCTCTTGTAAATCTAATTCAAACCCTGGCAATACATCTTCCCCAGATACAGAGTTAGGAGCGTTTTTAACTTCTACTGTTTGATTAGGACGATAAATTTCTACAGTGCGAGATTCGGGATCGATTAACCAGCCTAGGAAAGTTCCATTATTTATGTATTCTGCCATTTTGCTTTGGACATCAGTTAGGCGATCGCTTGGCGAACATAATTTTACCACAAAATCAGGACAAATAGGCGCAAATTTACGTTTTTGAGCCGCCGTCAGAGTATCCCAGCGCTCTTGTTTTATCCACGAAAGATCGGGGGAACGAATCGCACCATTAAGAAGCGTGAAACCCGCCGAAGAATCAAAACCCACACCAAGAGGGCTTTGCTGATGCCATATCCACAACTGACCAGCCAAGCCCCAATTTTGTTTTCCTGTATCGCTTCCGGCAGGTGACATAACAACTAATTCTCCGGTGGAAGTACGTTCAAATCTTAAATCTCGATTCAACTTGCAAATTTGCTCGAATCGCTCGTCGGTAAGCTCTATAGCGGAGTGGAGATTTAGAGTTAGGGCAGTCATGGCATTTTAAAAATTGACTTACTATTAAACGTAGCAAGTTTTAAAGGCGGTGTAAGATGCGATGAATCTTCTAGAAGGTAGTGGGAAGCTTGATAGCCTTGTCTATGACCGAGCGAGGTAAAAAACGACACAAGCAAATTTACTTGCCTATAGACATTAACCCAAGGCTTTCTGCAAATTTTATTGAGGTATACGCTAAGTATAGTAGTATATATAGCCTTGTCTATGACCAAGCGAGGTAAAAAACGACACAAGCAAATTTACTTGCCTATAGACATTAACCTAAGGCTTTCTGCAAATTTTATTGAGGTATACGCTAAGTATAGTAGTATATAATGACCGCGATCGGGTCGAATCATGCTTGTTTTTGAGTTTAAAGCCTACGGCAAATCGCAACAGTTTATAGCTATAGAAGAAGCTATCAGAACAGTGCAATTTATCAGAAATAAATGTATTCGTTTGTGGATGGATAATCCACAAACGAATAAGTACGACCTGAGTAAATATAGTGCTGTGCTGGCTAAAGAATTTTCTTTTGCAAGCAAACTCAATGCTATGTCTAGGCAAGCATCAGCAGAACGAGCGTGGGCATCTATAGCGCGATTTTTTGACAATTGCAAACAGCAGATTTCTGGAAAAAAGGGATTTCCGTCTTTTCAAAAAAATAATCGTTCGGTTGAATATAAAACTCAAAGCTGGAAATTAGCCGACGATCGTAAATCGATTACCTTCACTGATAAAACTGGTATCGGGAGATTAAAGCTCAAAGGCACTCGCGATCTAAACTTCTATCCGCCAGACCAAATTAAACGAGTAAGGCTGATAAAACGCTTTGACGGCTACTACGTGCAATTTTGTATCCAAGTAGACCGAGTAGAAACAATCAAGCCGACGCATCAAACCATTGGTTTAGATGTTGGGTTAGAGAGTTTCTACACTGATTCATTGGGTAACAAAGTTGAGAATCCTCGGTTCTATCGAACTGGCGAGAAGAAGAGGAAACGATCGCAACGACTTGTTGCGCGCAAGGTAAAAGGCTCTAGCAACCGACGTAAGGCTAGGGTTAAATTAGCTAGAATTCACCTCAAAATAAGTAGACAGCGTAGAGATCATGCCGTGAAGTTAGCACGATGCGTAATCACATCTAACGATGTAGTAGTCTACGAAAACTTGCGGATCGAGAATCTAGTTAAAAATCATTGTCTGGCAAAATCAATCAATGACGCTGGATGGTATCAATTTAGAGTTTGGTTAGAGCA